>Ga0169931_10004290_pt1 | contig 22253 bp, 17 predicted proteins | sample Kivu_15m_20L_FD_129675 | JGI IMG/M metagenome (GOLD analysis project Ga0169931, IMG submission 129675) | Freshwater microbial communities from Lake Kivu, Western Province, Rwanda to study Microbial Dark Matter (Phase II) - Kivu_15m_20L... | ecosystem: Environmental > Aquatic > Freshwater > Lake...
GCCTTTGAAGCCGGATTGGATCACGCGTCCGCTCGAGACCATCTCGCCCTCACGGTTACGCGAGTATCTGGGCTGTCCCTTCCGCTACTACCTCACGCACGCCAAAGGCATGAGCGCGGTCGAAACGGAGAAGCGCGAACTGGATGCCGCCGAGTTCGGCGAGATCATCCACCACGCTTTCTACCGGCTGTTTCTCGACAGCAGCATGCGAGACAGCACCCATCCGGCGAAGATTGCGGACTGCCTCGAACAAGCCGCGCGTGATCGGGTGCGCGAACTTTTTGGCCTGCGACCCGCTCCGCTCATCACGCTGCAACTGGAGAGCATCCTGCAACGCCTGCGCCATGCAGCGATGATCGAGGCCACGAACCGGCAAAATGGATGGAACTGCATCGAGGCCGAGTTGCAAATCGGCACGAAGGATGACGCAACACCGTTCTTCATTGCCGAAGCACGTTTATCCGGCCGCATCGACCGCGTGGAGCGCAAAACCGATGGAACCATTCGCATCGTGGATTTCAAAAGCTCCGACAAGGCCAAGGCGCCGCATGAAGCGCACTTCAAAGTCATCGGGCCGCGCACCAAGCTCAACGAGGCGGACGAATGGAAGTGCTTCGACCTCGGAGAAGGCAAACGCGCGATGTGGCTGGACCTGCAACTGCCACTTTACGCCGCCGCCCTGCGCCAACGTGGCCGGCAAGTGACGAAGGTCGCCTACTTCACCCTGCCGAAAAGCATTCAGGAGACGAAGATTCTCGAATGGGAGGGCTTCGACGACGCGATCATCGACGCGGCGCTCGTTTGCGCAGCCGAGGCGGTGAAACGCATCCGCGCAGGCCAGTTCTGGCCGCCTGCGGAGCGCTCGCTCAATGACAGCTTCGACGAAATCCTGCTGCACGATCCCCTTCACAGCGTGGAGGCACCTCTTGCATAACGCCGACAGCCGTTTATCAGCCACGCGTCATGTCCGACCTCAAACTCCTCATCACCGGCTGCAAAGGCCGCATGGGCCAGGCCATCATCCGCGCCGCCGAATCCCAAAACGTCCCCGTCGCTGCCGCAATCGACGTGGGAGATGCTCTGTCCCCTGCCCTCGCCAAAGCGGACACGGTGATCGACTTCACCTCGCATCATTTTTGCGATGAATTGCTCGGCGAGTGCCTCAAGCAGAACAAGAGCATGGTCATCGGCACCACCGGCCACACGAACGACCAGCTCGCTGCGATCCGGGATGCGTCGAAAACACTGCCCATCGTCTTTGCCTCCAACTACAGCGTTGGCGTGAACACGCTCTTCTGGCTCACCCGCAAGGCCACCGAGCTACTCGGGCCTGAATTCGACCTCGAAGTCGTCGAAATGCATCATCGCATGAAAAAGGACTCTCCCAGCGGCACCGCACGCACGCTGGTGGAGATCCTCGCCGATGTGCGCGGCCTCGAATACGACAAGGACTGCCGTCATGGCCGTTTTGGCGATGTGGGAGCCCGCACGCCGAAAGAAATCGGCGTTCACGCCCTGCGCGGCGGTGACGTTGTCGGCGATCACACCGTCATCTTTGCCAATGTCGGCGAGCGCGTCGAGCTCACGCACAAGGCCAGCAGCCGGGACACCTTCGCCAACGGCTCCGTCCGCGCCGCGAAGTGGCTCGCGGGCAAGCCGGCCGGTTTGTATGACATGCAGGACGTGCTGGGACTGAAGTAACCTCTTTCGCATGCGCTTTGGCATCGCCCTCGGCTCGAATCTCGGCGATCGCGCTGAAAACATCCGGCGCGGCATCGAATTACTGCTCGCACGCGTGCCGGGTGTGAGGCTGAACGCCACCGCGCCCGTGTATGAAACGGAACCGGTGGATTGTGCGCCGGGAACCCAGGCGTTTTTGAACACGGTCATCGAACTCGAGGCCGAGTGCACGCCGCATGAGCTGCATTCGCATCTCAAAGCGGTCGAAGGAGCGCTTGGACGCCCGGAGCAGCGGGAACGCAACTCGCCGCGCACGCTCGATCTCGACCTGCTCTATGCGGACGACGTGGTGAGCGACGATCCTGCTTTGATCCTCCCGCATCCCCGTCTTCATGTGCGTCGCTTCGTGCTGCAGCCGCTGGCCGACATCCGGCCTGACCTGATCCTGCCGGGACAGACGCATTCCGTGGCAGAATTGCTAGCGCGGCTGCCATCATGAGGTCAACGGAATGATGTAGGTTGGGTGTGTGCTGCGTCGAGAACATCGATATCAGCCATGCTCCCTTCACAGCACCGCCCGACTTCGGGTGGTCTATCGGGGCCTTCGTAAGCGTCCAAGACGGGCGGGCTTCGCCACACCCGTCCTACGTTCCTGCAATGTCCACCGGAATGATGTAGGTTGGGTGTGTGCTGCCTCGAGAACATCGATATCAGCCATGCCCCCTTCGCAGGACCGCCCGACGACTTGGGGGTCTGTCGGTGCCGCAATGAGACGGGCGGGTTTCGCCACACCCATCCTACGCCAAGCCTCGTCATGAAGAAGGCTCGGTTACGCGCTTGTCGGGCGGGCAAAGCGATGCTTCTTGGCAGTGCATGACTGACGCCCCGCCGACCTCTGCCGACCCTGGACGCTGGATTCGATTTGCGCTCGTCATGCTGCCGCTCGGTACGATCCTGCTCGGCATCGCCAGCTTTGGCATCTGGCAGTGGAAAAAGGACCAGGCGGCGGACCGCTCGTTCAAATACGCGATGGCCTTGCGCCGGTCAATCACGCTCGAAGGCGTCCAAAGGCACGCGGGCATCATTCGCGAGGCCTTGTCGAAGCCCGACTGGCAGCTGAGCATCCCCGGTTATCTCGAATCGACGATGGGCGCGGAAAACATGGGCTACAACGTGCGGAGGACGCGGTTTGGCAACGAACAGTCGAACATCGATGCCGAACTCACCGGGAAAACACGCCCGCGTGAGATGGTGATGGCACTGACGCTTTACGACGGCGATCCGACACGACTCATCCGGACATCACAGGCGATCGCTGAGTCGTTGGTCATTGCTCATGAGCTTACCGGTGAATCTGTGGTACGCTCGCTGCGCTTTGCGGTGATCCCGAGCAGCGCTGAGGCTCTCACGCGAATGAAAGAGCAGCTTCGTCGTGATGATGAACGCCTCATGCATGTCTTTGTGCTCGGCAGTCCCTCCGACGCTGCTTTGAAACTGATCAACGACACGTTTGAAACTAACGTTAGAGGCACACGCGTGGTCGTTCGTCCTGCCACCAGCTCTCCCGATCAAACCCTGCCGTCAGCACAGGATCTGAAGACGCTGCTGCTCCAAGCCGCCGAAAAATCATGATCGTCACCTGCCACCAGATGCAGCAATGCGAGGAGGCCGCGTTCGCACGCGGGGTGAGCGCGGCGGCACTGATGGAGGAAGCGGGAAAAGGCATCGCGGATGTCGTGCGGCAGTTCGCGCCACGTCCCGGCTCGCTGGTGCTGTTTCTCGGCAAAGGGAACAATGCTGGCGACGCCCTCGTGGCCGCACGAGAACTCATCGCCGACGGCTGGAAGCTGCATGCGCGGCTGTCGTGCGATCCTGAGGCGATGAAGGAGCTTCCGCACAGGCATTTCGCGTCCATCCGCAGTCATGTGCAAGTGATTGATGATGCGACGACGTTTGATTTTAATGCAGGGCCGCTGGTGAGTCTCGACGGCTTGCTCGGCATCGGTGCGCAAGGGGCGATGAAGCCCGAATTGCAGGCGCTGGCACGCGAGATGAACACGCTGCGCGCGCAGAGACATGCCCTGACGATTGCCATGGACATTCCGTCGGGCCTCGACGGTGATCACGGTGATGCCTGTGAAGACGCCGTCGTCGCCGATGTGACGGCGGTGGTCGCGCAAGTGAAAGCAGGCCTGCTCGAAGACGGCGCGGATCATCACACAGGGCGAATCGCGCTGGTGCCGCTCGCTGAACTGGCAGATTGCGCGGGCGATTCCTCCGCGCAGGCGCTCACGCCGTCGCTTTTGCACACGTGGCTGCCACGACGTGCCAACGACATGCACAAGGGCGAGGCGGGACGCGTTGGGATCATCGCCGGATCACGCGGATTCCTCGGCGCGGCGGAGCTTGCTTGTCGTGGTGCCTTGAGAGCAGGCGCGGGGCTGGTGACTTTGCTGGTCAAAGACGATGTTTATCCGCTCATTGCGCCACGCGTGCCCGCAGAGGTGATGGTGAAGCCCGTGGACGACTACCGCGATGTGCTGGAGATGAAATTCGACGCGCTGGCCGTGGGACCGGGCCTTGGTTTCGATCACGAGAAGGAGATTCTCGAAGTTTTGAAGCAATCCAAGCTGCCGGTGATCGCGGATGCCGACGCGCTGACGATGCTGGCCGAAAATCCGCACATTTTGGACAAAACGAGCAAGCTGCCGCGCTTGCTGACACCGCATCCGGGCGAGCTTGATCGCTTGCTGCGCAATTATCCGGGCTGGCATGGCATGAGCCGTCGCAAAGTGACCGAAGCGCTCACGGAACCGGCTCCAGGTCGCACGTTTCTCCTCAAAGGAGCGCGCACGGTGATCGCCACACGCGGGCAGCCGACGCTTTTCAACACGACCGGCCACCCCGGGATGGCCAGCGGCGGCATGGGCGATGTGTTGAGCGGTGTGTGCGCCACCTTCGCTGCGCAAGGCCTGCCACTGCATCGCTCGGCGGGGCTCTCTGCGTGGTTGTGCGGTCATGCGGCGGAAATCGCACTCATTCGCGATGCCATCGCTGCTGAATCGCTTTGCGCTGGCGATGTGGCCGCGCATCTCGGCGGTGCGCTGCTTGATTTGAAGCGCGGTTGTTTCTAAATGCCGCATGCCAGCCCACGCTGACCAGTTTTCCATCTCAACCCGCGGCAAAGGCACCTACGAGATCACGGAGCGCTGCCAGCACATCGTTGGCAGCAGTGGCATCAAGACCGGGACGGCGACGGTGTTTGTTCAGCACACGAGCGCGAGCCTCGTGATCTTTGAGAATGCCGATCCGTCCGCCCGAACCGATCTGCACAGCTTTTTCGATCATCTGGTGCCGGAGGACACCCCCTACTTCGTCCACACGTATGAAGGGCCGGACGACATGCCCAGCCACCTTCGCATGGCGCTGACGCGCACTTCGGAGGTGATTCCCGTCGTGAACGGACGTCTCGCGCTCGGCACATGGCAGGGCATTTTTCTCTTCGAACACCGCCGGGCACCGCACACGCGGAACATCGTCGTCAGCGTGGTGGGGGAGTGAAATGACGAAATCGTGACCCAGCTTCGGTCATTCGGACTTCATTCATCATTCGCCATTCTGATTTCGTCATTCCGGCCTGCTCACAGCGCCCGCAGATAATCAAAGGTGTAGAGGCCGGTATTGTGGCCGTCGCTGAAATCGAACTGGAAGGCGTAGCCGCCGACTATGCGCCAGTCCTTCACGGTGACACCCGGAAAGCTCTTCTGGTTCGTGCCACCGATCCTGTTGCCAAATAGGTCGCGCTCGCCGGTGTTCTCGGCGCTGGGAGACGCGGCGCGGAGCTTTTCCATCGAGATGAACTGCTCTGTGCCGTCTTTCCAGACGATGGCGACTTCGGTGCCGATGAGTTCGAGGCGGGTGGGATGCATGGTGGCGAGTTCCAGGTTTCAGGTTTGACGTTTCAAGTTCGTCCAGAAAAGCAAAAGGGACGCCCGAGAGCGTCCCTTTTGGAGAGTGATGGCTGATCCGAAGAGACTAGCGAGAGTAAAGTTCGACGACGAGCTGCTCGTTGGCGATGGGGGCGATTTCCTCGCGAACGGGAACGCGATTCACGGTGCCACTCATCTTGTCGCGATCGACAGTCATCCAGTCAGAGGCGGGAGTGCCCTGGGTCATTTCAAGGAAGCGACCGACGAGCTGCTGGCTGCGCTGGCTGCTGGCGCGGGCGGCGACGACGTCACCTGGCTTGCACTGGTAGCTGGCGATGTTCACGACTTTGCCGTTCACGGTGATGTGGCGGTGGCTGACGAGCTGGCGGGAAGCGAAGCGGGTGTTCGCAAAGCCCATGCGGAACACGACGTTGTCGAGACGCAGTTCGAGCATCTGCAGGAGGTTTTCACCGGTCACACCCTTGCGGCGTTGAGCTTCGGCGAAGAAGCGGCGGAACTGCTTCTCCATGAGGCCGTATTGGAAACGCAGCTTCTGCTTCTCAGCGAGGGCGGTGCCGTATTCAGACATCTTGCGGCGTGTGTTGCGCGCACCGTGCTGTCCGGGGGGGAAGTTGCGGGTTTCGAGAGCCTTGGAGGGGGCGAAAATGGCAATACCGAAGCGGCGGTTGATTTTTTCGCGAGGACCAGTGTAGCGAGCCATGAGTCAGAAAGGTGAAATTGGAAAACAGAGAGCAGGAACTAGACGCGGCGGGCTTTAGGCGGACGGCAGCCGTTGTGGGGCACCGGGGTCACGTCCTTGATGGTGGTGACTTCGACGCCGAGGGCCTGCACGGCACGAACGGCGGACTCACGACCCGATCCTGGACCACGAAGTCGGACTTCGGCGTCGCGAAGACCATGGCCCATCGCCTGACGGCAGGCGTCCTGAGCAACAACTTGGGCGGCGTAGGCGGTGCCTTTGCGGGAGCCGCGGAAGCCCATCTTACCGGAAGTGGACCAGCCGATCACACCGCCATTGCGGTCAGTGATAGTGACGATGGTGTTGTTGAACGTGGCGTAAACGTGAACGATGCCGGAGGAGACGTTTTTAGAACCCTTGGCCTTCGTGATCTTCGGCCCTTCGGCAGACTCACCACCGATTTCGAGCCAGATGCTCTGGGAAACCTGCTTGTCACCGCTGGTGGAGGGGCGCTGCTCGGCTGCGGGTGCGGCAGCAGGGGCAGCAGGTGCAGCGGCCGGAGCAGGTGCTGCGGCGGCGGGTGCGGCGGGGGTCGTTTCGTCAGCCATAGTGTGGGGAACGGATCGTTGCGTGAATGATTACTTGGCGGCCTTCTGTGCACCGACGGTCTTGCGCGGACCTTTGCGTGTGCGGGCGTTGGTGTGCGTGCGCTGGCCGCGCACAGGCAGGCCGCGGCGATGGCGATGAGCGCGGTAGCAGTTGATGCCCAGGATGCGCTTCATGTGGATCTGAATCTCACGACGAAGATCGCCTTCGATCGGAATCTTCAGCGCCTGGATGGCCTGCGTGATGACGGAGATCTGCTCATCGGTCAGCTCACCCGCGCGGATGTTCGGGTCGATGTTGGTGGCGGCAAGAACTTTGCGGCTGAGGGGAAGACCGATGCCGTAGATGTAAGGCAGCGAGTATTCGATCTTCTTTTCGTTCGGGATTTCGACTCCAAGCAGGCGGGCCATAATTCAGTGAGGTGTGTTAAAAAAGAAAGTGGATCAACCCTGGCGCTGTTTGTGACGTGGGTTTTTGCAGACGACACGGACGACGCCTTTGCGGCGGATGACGCGGCAAAGTTCGCAGAGAGGTTTTACGGAGGTACGGACACGCATACGAGGGATGAGAAAAGAGTGAGTCTGGGGGAACTCAAAACCCCGCCTTGGAGCGGGGGGCGGGATGTCTAACACACCCGAAAACCCGCGCAAGCTGGATTTTTGCCGTTTTGCACCCCGTTTTTGATCCCTCGGAACAAGTGCGGAGAGCAGTTGCCGCCGCGTGGATGGGAGGCATCATGCGCGCCGCATGAAAACCGTTCTTTGCTTCGGCGACTCGAACACCTGGGGCTTCATCCCCGAAAGCATCACCGCTCCCCACCCGGCCCGACATGCGCACGATGTGCGCTGGACGGGCGTGCTGGCCCGGGAACTCGGCGCAGGCTTCCGCGTCATCGAAGAAGGTCAGAACGGCCGCACCACGGTGCATGACGACCCGTTCGCCGCCGTGCGCAATGGCAAGGCCGTGCTGCCTGCTTTGCTCGAAAGTCACAAGCCGCTCGACCTGGTTGTGCTCATGCTCGGCACGAACGATCTCAAGGCCGTCTTCGGCGTCTCGCCGGGTGAAATCGCGAATGGCGTGAGGGTGCTCGCGCAGATGATCCTCAGCAGTGACTCAGGCCGCGCCGCGAAGCCGCCGAAACTCATGATCTTGTGCCCGCCCGCCATCGGCCAGCAGAATCATCTTCCTGACATCGCCGCGAAATTTCCAAACGCCTTCAAAGACAGCCGCGAGCTGCCGCGTCATTACGAGGCGCTGGCAGCTTCCCTCGGCTGCCCCTATTTGAACACGCAGACGCTCATCACCGCCGGCAGCGATGGCATCCATCTCGATGCATCCGCCCATGCAGCGCTTGGCAAGACGGTCGCCACCGCTGTGAAATCCATTCTTCCTCCTGACGCATGACCTTGATCGAAAAATTCTATCCAGTGATGAAGCCGTGGCTGTTCCGCCTCGACGCGGAGAAAGCGCACACCTTGACCGTGAAGCTCATGGTCATCGCGCATCGCCTCGGCATGCTGCAATCCGTCGTCACCACGCCGCCGCAGCCACGCAGCGTCATGGGCCTCACGTTTCCCAACGTGCTCGGCCTCGGCGCCGGCATGGACAAGTCCGCCAGCGCTGTCGATGCCTGGGGCGCGCTCGGATTCGGCTTTGTCGAGGTCGGCACGCTCACGCCGCGGCCGCAGCCCGGAAATCCGAAGCCGCGTCTCTTCCGCCTGCCGGAGCACGAGGCACTGATCAACCGCATGGGCTTCAACAACCCCGGCATTCACTCCGCCGTCGCCAAACTCAAGCGTCGCAAAACGAAGGCCGTCGTCGGCGTGAACATCGGCAAAAACTTCGACACGCCAAATGAGAAGGCCGTGGATGACTACCTCGCCTGCCTGAAGGCCGCGTATGCGGTGGCCGACTACATCGCCGTGAACATCTCGTCACCCAACACCAAGGGCTTGCGCGATCTCCAGGCGGAGGACGCCGTGCGGCAGTTGATCAGCGCTTTGAAACAAGAGCAGGCCGTTTTAAAGAAGGAGCATGGCAAGACGGTGCCGCTGCTCGTCAAAATCGCCCCCGATCTCAACGACATGCAGATCGAGGCGCTCGCCCGCGTCTTCAACGAGCAAAACATCGACGGCGTCATCGCCACCAACACCACCATCGACCGCGAAGCCGTCGCCGGACATCGCCTGGCGCAGGAGACCGGCGGCCTGAGTGGTGCCCCGGTGCGTGAGCGCTCGAACCTCGTGCTGCAGGCCTTCCGCCTGCTTTTGAAGGAGCAGATGCCTCTCATCGGCGTCGGCGGCATCGTCAGCGGCGCTGATGCGGCGGAGAAACTGAAGCTAGGCGCGTCACTCGTGCAGGTTTACAGCGGACTCGTCTATCGCGGCCCCGGATTGGTACGTGAGGTGCTGGCGCAGGTGTAGCCGGGTTGATTCAAGCGCGTGAAGGGAGAAGGGGGGGCTCAAAACAGCCCCGAACGGCCTCCACCGCCTCGCCATTGTGAATAAACTTCAACTCTGTGAATAATTCCTTGCCAGCCACTGCACGCCCTGACATTCTTTGGCAATTACCGTGATTCATTCAAAAAATCACATTCAGGGATCGGCAGGCTTGGCACTCCCCTTGCGCCAAAGATCAACCGTCCCTTCCGGTCAATCACCGGACCCAACCTCAACCCAAGCACACCCATGGACCGCGACGACCATCCTGCATCCCTGACCCCTTCGCTCATTGCCACCCGTCCCGCTGATCCTGGTCCCTCTTCTGTGAATCCCTCGTCCCCTTCCCCCTCCCGCCGCCGCCGCCCGCCCACTCCCGTGGGCACCAAGACCTTCGTCCTCGACACCAACGTCCTCCTTCACGATCCGGCCTGCATCCACCGCTTCGCCGAGCATCACATCTGCATACCAGTGGACGTGCTCAGCGAGCTGGACCGCTTCAAGAACGAGATGACGGAGCGCGGCGCGAACGCCCGCGAGGTGCACCGGGCGCTGATGAAGATCTTTTCCAACAAAGGCGCCTCCGTGACCACCGGCGTGCCCACCGACGGCGGGGGCAGCATCCGCGTGGTCGTTTATGACCCGGATGTGGCCTGCGAAGTGCCCAGCGTGACGGAATTCCAGCGCATCTTTCCCGCGCTCGACAAGGCGGACCACCGCATTCTCGCCTGCACGCTCTGGCTGCGGGAGCAGGTCTCCCCGCCGGTCATCCTCGTCAGCAAGGACCTCAACATGCAGCTCAAAGCCCGCGCTGTCGGCATCGAGTGCGAGGACTACCTGCATGACAAGGTGGAGCCGCGCGAAGTCGCCAACTTTGACATCGCTCGCGTCGAGGTCAGCCAGCATGAGCTTCAGCGCTTTGCCAGCAGCGGACGCCTCACTTTGCCCGAAACCCGCATCGCCGGCATGGTCATCAACGACTACGCCCTCCTCTGCGCTGGGGAAAAGGCCACCATGCCCGCAAAGCTGGGTGCGAACGCCGAATTCGTCCGCCTCCACCACACCCCCGAATGCATCAAAGTCGGCCAGGGCCGCGCCATCAAGCCCATGAACCTCGGCCAGGCCTGCCTGCTCGATGCCCTGCTTGATCCTGACATCAGCCTCGTCACCTGCTACGGCCAGGCCGGCACCGGCAAGACGCTCCTCGCCGTCGCCGCCGGCCTTCAGCAAGTCTTTGGCCGCACCTACCACGGCCTCACCGTTAGCCGTCCCATCGTCGCCATGGGCCAGACCGTCGGCTTCCTGCCGGGCTCCTTGCAGGAGAAAATGCGCCCCTGGCTGCAGCCCGTTTATGACGCGCTCGACCTCCTCATGCGTCCCGTCGAAGGCAACCCACAGGGTCCGGCGCGCAAGAAGAACCGCTTCATGCCCGATCCCCAACAGGTGCAGGCCCCCGCCGCCCCCTACGACCACCTCATCCAGCAGGGCATCATCGAGGTCGAGGCGCTCTGCTACATCCGCGGCCGCAGCATCCCCGACCGCTTCTTCGTGCTCGATGAAGCTCAGCAGCTCACCCCGCTGGAGGCCAAAACCATCGTCACCCGCATGTCCCGCGGCTCGAAGCTCGTCCTCGTCGGCGATCCCGCGCAGATCGACAATCCCTATGTCGATTCCCGCAGCAACGGCCTGGTGTACACCCGCCAGCGCATGCGCGGCCAGCCCTTCGCCGCCCACGTCCCGCTCGTGAAGGGCGAGCGCAGCGCCCTCGCCGAGGCCGCCGCCCGCCTGCTGTGAGGCCAGACGCCCGCGCAAAAAGTCCGCAGGTCGTGATGCAAACACTCCCGTCTGCACGAGCGTCACCAGGCAAACAAGCCAACTGCGGACAGACAAGAGTGTCTGTCTCACCCTTTTTTGCGCCCGCGTCTATGGCTCGTTCGCCAGAACGAGGCATTTGAGCCCGCCGCGGTCGGACGGGGGCGCCTGCATCCCCGTTCCGCATGGGCGTTTCACGCCGAAAACGCCCATGCGCAAAAAAGGCTCAAGAATTTTTGAAACGGAATCGTCCGCCCCCCGTTAAAGGACGCACGCGCAGGCATGGGAATCCAAAAAAACCCGCGCTCTTCGTCTAACCCAAACTAAATCGACCACACACACAATCATGAAAGCGATCACCACGATCCTCTCCATCCTCGCCCTCTCCGCCACCCTCAACGCTGCCGAAGGCGATGCCAAGAAGCCCGAAGGCGAAAAGAAGAAGTTCGACCCAGAAGCCGCCTTTAAGAAGCTCGACGCCAACAGCGACGGCTCCATCTCCAAGGAAGAGTTCCTTGCTTCCCCTCAGGCCAAGAAAGACGCCGCTAAGGCCGACAAGATGTTCGCCGGCAAGGACAAGGACAAGGATGGCAAGCTCTCCAAGGACGAGTTCACCGCCCCCGGCAAAAAGAAGGAAGCCAAGTAAGCTGCCTCTGACTTGAGTTTACGCTCAATCATCAGCCGCATCCGCCCCGCGCGGGTGCGGCTTTTTTGTGCAACCGCTGTTCACACCAAGGAGATGGGTGCAAAATTGACGAAGACACAATTCCCGGCCTTCGTCATTCCTCATTCTGGTTTCGTCATTCCGTCTTCGGCGTCATTCCGTCCGCGGTGCGCCAAGCTTCAGCACTTCCAGCTTCTTGCTGATCGTGCGGCGGTCGAGTTCACGCCCTCCAGTGGCGGCTTTGATGATGAAGGTCTGGCCGATTTTCGCGGGAATCATCGCCTCCTCGCCCGACTGCAGCGAGCGGACGAACTGCTCGTTCTCCGCGCCTGGGGCGATGCCGAAAATGCGCACCGCGCCGGTGTGATTGTTCGTCACGACGACCTCCGATGGATCGCCGGCGTTCGGCGGCGGTTTGACGGCGGTGGCGGAAGCGGGCAGCGGTTTGAGCGGCGGCATGCCGGGATTTTGCGGAACTGGCGTCGTCTGCGGCAGGGTGCTGGCGGGCGCGGAAGTGGTGGGAGCAAGCGTTGGCAAAGTTCGCACGGGAGTCGATGAAGAAACCGGCAGCGAGGATGACGGACGCTTTGCTGTGAAGGCTGGTTCGATGATGGAGACAGGCGTGATCGTGTTTGCGGGACGTTTTGGGTCTTTGGCGGCTCCGCAGTCGAACTGATCGAGCAATTCTTCACGCCGAGGTTCGAGTGGCAGGTCGCTGTAGGTCTGGAGCGCGGTGCAGCGGCGGGCCAGGTCGTCGATCTCCGGCGTGGTGAAAGCGGCGGGATCAAACGGCGCGACGCGCTGGCGGTCCAGCGTGTCGAACTCAGTGGCCATGCGTTCACGCTGCTGAAGTTTGAGATTCAGGCTGGCCTGCGCGGTGCCGGCTTCGCGCTGGAACTGGTTTTGCAGATTCAGGATCTGCGCGGCCATCTGCGCGTCCTGGTTCTGGATGGCGACCATCTGGGCCTGAATCTGCTGAATTTCGACCTGATGCTGCTGGATCTCCACGAGGATGGCCTGCGCGTTGGCCATGCCGGGCTGCATACCCGGTGTTTGAGTGGTCATCGGCTGCTGACCGGCTGCACCACGCAGGTTCACCTGGTCCTGCGCCATGCAGGCGGAGATCTGCTGCAAGCGGGCCTGCAAGGGCGCGATCTGCGCGGCGATGAGCTGCCGCTGCTGCATGAAACCCGCAGCCTGCACCCGGTAATTCTGATCCGCCGCGTTCACCGTCGTCTGGAGCGCCTGGATTTCGGTGTCCAGCACCGCCACGTCCTTGCTGATGGCCGTCTGGCGTTCCGCTAGGCGTGCGACCTCCGCGTTGCGTTTCTCGATGACCTCGGCCATCAGCTTGTTCCGCGCCGCGTCCTCGGCGGTCTTGAGTTTGCCGTATTCCACAGCCACATGGTCGCGCGCTCTCGCGCACTCGGCCTGCAACTCGCCTTTGAGCGCGGAAAGCAGCTCGCTTTCGAGCAAAACGGCCTCTCCCGCGCCCACCTGGTCTTTCCACGGGCCCTTAATCAAACCGAGCGCGATGCCGCACACATGCGCGGTGTCCTTTGCGGCAGGAGTGGCCGCACGGGTCGAGTAATGATTCTGCGCGAGCGAGCGAATCTCCCGCACCGCCTGCGCGGGCTGGTGCAGGCACAGATTCATCCACAGGCGTGCCTCGCAGGCGCGATCCCAGACGGCGGCGTCGGTCTTTTTTCCCAGCGCAGCGGCGAAACTCTGCTGCGCACCACTGTAATCCCCGGCGCTGAGGCGGGCGAGGCCTTGCGCGTAGTTCAAGCCGCAATCCGCCGGCCCGGCTTTCACCGCTCTTTGCCAGTTGCGGTCACACGCGGCCTTCGCCTGAGCCGAAGGCCCCCAGCCATCGTTCAACATCGCGCGCACATAGCCATGCTGCAGTTCGTTGCAGGGATGGAGCTCGAAAATGACGTCGCCATCCTTGTCGCACTTCACGGTGAGCGGCCCGGTGTAGGGCTCGCACTCCGGCGCGTCGATGGCGACGGTGTAATCCCCTTCCCCGAGCAGTTTGGCCAGATATTCGCCCTTCGCGTCGGTGACGAAAGGCTGCCCCACGGGTACCTGTTGGTTGCTCTGTGGCTGGAGAATGAGTTTTGCGTTCGCCACTGGCAGCCGCACGTCGTTGGCCTTGTTTTTGCCATCGCTCATCACCTTCACGACCAGAATCGCCAGATCGCAGCGGTCACGCTTCGGCGGTGTTTTCGACAGCAGGAAGTCGTGCACGTATTCCAGCGTCGCTTTCGGCACGGTGAAGCCGCGCCCGGCGTTTTCCGTCGCGAACCCGGCCGCGCTGACGCGATACGCGTAGTCGGCAGGCGGCAGATTTTTGATCTCGTAGTAGCCGCCGGGTGAATTTGCTGTCGCCGTGGCCACCACCGTGCCTCCAGGGCCGGAAAGGAGTTCAATCTTCGCTCCAGGAATCGGGCCGAGGTTTTCACCCTTCTCATCCTGGCCGTAAACGCGGCCATGCACGGCAGGCTGGACGATGTTTGACTGCACGGGGCCGCTTCCGCCCTTCGACTCCTTCGTGAGCAGAAAATCATGCACAAACTCGCGCGTGTCCTTCGGCATGGCGAAGCCGCGTTGCTCGTCCTCGTCACGAAAACCGACGGCTGTGACCTTGTAACGATAGGCGCCAGCCGCAAGCGTGGCGATCTGGTAGTAGCCAGACTTGTTCGTCGTCACCGTCGCGCTGGCGGCACCGGTTTCGCTCTTCAATTCGATCCTCGCGTTCGCCAGAGGCCCCAGATTCGCCCCTTGCTCATCCTGACCGTAAACACGGCCATGCACGCCGCCGTCCGCGGCATGTGAAGCTGCGACACCCAAAACAATGAAAAGAAGCGAAAGCGTTTTCATGGCGTGTTGTCAGGGACGAGACGCACGCCAATGACTCCGACGGCATCAGTGAGATCGGCGGTGGTGAGCGTGATCATGTAGGTGAGCGTCACATACATGGTGCCGGTGCCGGCCTGCGCATTGTAGGCGGCGAAATTGAAGGCGGGCACCGCAGGCGGCACGATGCTGAAGGCCGCGCCGTTCACTGGATCGAGCGGATAGCCCGCGAGATTGTTCGCCCCAAGGCGATCCGAACGCAGCGGCATGTCCACGAGCAGCAACGGCTGCGTCTTGGCCAAAGGAGCAGCAGGAATCGGCGCAGTGGTCTGCATGCTGAAAAAAGGCTGTGGCACGCCGAGAATGGCCGAACCAGAGAGATTCCGTCGCATCGGCCCGCTGCTGAGTTCCGCGCGAGAAAGCACCTGTCCCGTCGTGCCCGCCGCCGAACCTCCGACAAACGCCACATGCGCGATGGCGCGCAATCCATTGGCACCCGCGGGCGGCCACGGCACGAAGCCCTCGAAGCGAATCGTTATGGTTTCCGCACCATTGCCCGTCGGTCGCGCCGCCGTGCTCCACGCAGGCAGTGTCACCGCGCCGGGAATGTTCTCGTGACTGGCAAAGAGCAGACCAAAATGACTGCCATGCTCGGCCGTGAGGCTCCACGCGTTGCGGATCACCAGCGGATCGGCCAGCGGCATCGCTGCCAGGTTCAAGAACGGCGGTGTCACCGCCGGAGTGACCTGAAAACTCGGCGCCGGAGCGTGTCCGAACCACAGAGGGGGCCGCACCGTGCCGCGACGCAGGCTCACCGCCGCAGTCGTCGTTCCAGTCGGGAAAAGCGGCAGCAGCGAGCCATTCGCCGCCGTCAGCACGTTGCCCAGCGGGCCGAGCGCGGTGACACGCGGCTGCACATACAAATAAAGCGCCTCTGCCGAGCCCGGCGCGAGCAAAGCTGCCACCGCAGCACGATTGATCGGCGGCATCACCACGGCCGTGCTTCCAGCCGGCACGCCAATGAGCGTCGTCATCGGCGTGATCAATACAGGCACCGGTTTGTGCGGCAGCACCGCAAACAAATCGACGCGCCACGAGGCGATGTTCGAGGTGTTGCCACCGGCGGTCCAGTTCACCACCACCGCATCGCCATCGCGCACGATCGGCGTTGCGGGTGCGATGCGCACGCCGCTGATGAGCGGCGCGGCGGGTGGCGGCAGCGGGAAAAGTAACTGCGCCAGTGAATTCAGCAGCGGCAGGAGTCCACCCCCACCGCCAGGCAGTGGCAGCCCACCTGGAAGCACGGTGCGCACCGGTGGCAGCAAAGGAGGCGGTGGCAGACCAATCGGTGGTCCCACAATCGGCGGCAGCACCGGCACCAGAGGCTCCGGTGGCAAAGGCGTCGTCGCAGGCGCTCCCGGTGGCTTCGTGCCGGACATCCAGACCGGAATCTCCGTCGCGGTGGCCGTCGTGCTCACAAGATCGCCCGCCTCGTCGAAATGCGCCGACGGCGTCAACCGCACTGTGGGCAGCAGCTTTTGGTCATCCGCCTGCTTGTCGCTGTCATACACGCTTTGCCCGTCTGCCTCGACCAGCACGCGCTGGAGTTGCGCACGGTCAGGAATTTTGTTCGTCGGTGCTCCGCTGCCGATGACTCCCACACCCGGCATGGCCAGCACCTCCTTGGTCAGCGGATTCATCGCCACTTCAAAAGGGGCGATGTCAAACAGCCGTGGCTTGTCCTCATCCGGCAGTGGGTCCACTTCGGATGACAGCAGGAACTTTCGTGCCCCCGCCACGAGATAGACCGGATTGCGCGTGCCCTGCTGCGCCTCTTTGCCACCGGTGAGCGTCACGCGCAGGCTCTCCACCCTCGTGCCAGGCATCGGTGCTAGCTTGAACTTTTCGTCTGCCTCCTCATGCCAAGGAGTCGCGCCGACGACGCGTCCGCTCAAGGCACGCACGAGAGCGTGCTCGGTCTTCAACGTGGCCTTTTCATCCTCGGTGAGATCGGCACGTTTCGACTTCGCCTCATACTCCGGCAGCAGCTTCATGAGGCTTTCGCGGCTGGAGGCCAGCTTCTGCTGCGCATGCACATCCACGAGGCCGTTCGCGGCAAAGAGTTTGCCATTCACCTCGATGCGGTAGCCCGCGAGCACCCAGTCCGTGCGTCCTTGCGAGGCAAAACCGATGCTCTGCAAGTCCCCGCACTTCACACCGGTGAGAAGTTGCTGCGAGGTGCGCAGTGCATCAAAACCCACGTCACTCTCTTTCGAGGAGAATTCAAACGTGGCCATCTGTCCCGGCGCGATCTCCGTCACCATCTCATTGAGCGATGACTTGAACGGAAACGCCGCGAAGGACGGCTCTCGTTTGATGCCGCCGAGCGGATACAATCGCAGCGGAAAACCGAGACCGAGATGCACATCGACGGGCTCCTTCAGCGCCGCCCCCTCCGTGCCGACACCGAGCGTGATCTTGATCGACTCGACCACCTCATCCGGCGGCAGGCTGCCCATTTCAAATGGCGTGCGCGGCAGTCCCTCATGCTTCACCGGCTCCTCAGAATCCTCGGGAGCAGCGTTCACCGAGGAAACCTCTGACGTCTGCGCCTGTGGCTGGGTCACCTTGGCCAGCAGCGAAGGATCGACCTTGGTCACATAAAGAGCTCCCGCGCCGATCACGCCGCCCAGTAACAAGCCGACCAAGATGTTGCCCCAGCGAGAGGGAGGTTTCGGAGCTGCGGCGGGATCCTCGTGCATGTGATCGTCAGGATAGATGTCCAACGGCGTCCACGCAGACCAGCCTGCGGTGAGTCTGGGGCGCAGTGTATCTTCCGTTGCTCTGGCGATGCAATCCCAATCTCACCCCAAAATCCCCGTCGCCACCTCGCCGCCAACGTTGGTGAGGCGGAAATTCCGGCCGCCATGGTTGTAGGTAAGCTTGGTGTGATCGAGGCCGAGTAGATGAAGGATCGTCGCGTGCCAGTCGTGGATGTGCAGGCGGTTCTCGACGGCGCGGTATCCAATCTCATCGGTCGAGCCGTAGCGCAGGCCGCCTTTGACGCCGCCGCCAGCCATCCAAATGGTGTAGCCTTTGTTGTTGTGATCGCGACCATCACCGCTCTGCGCATACGGTGTGCGGCCAAACTCACCCGCCCACACCACCAGCGTGTCTTTGAGCATGCCACGCGCCTTCAGATCGCTCAAAAGCGCCGCGATGGGCTGATCCGTCGCGCCACAGCAAGTCGCGAGCTGCTCGCGCAGTCGATTGTGATGATCCCACTGCACCGGCGAGGCGATCTCGATGAATCGCACGCCCGCCTCCGCCAATCGCCGTGCCAGCAAGCACTGCCTCGCGAATTGATCCTTCCCCTGCCCGATGCCGTAAAGCTTCAGCGTCGCCTCCGACTCGCCGCGCATGTCCAGCACGTCCGGCACCTCGCTCTGCATGCGAAACGCCAGCTCAAACGACTCGATCATACCCTCGATCTCCGGATGCACGCCATCGCGCTCCATTTTGCGCTCGTTCAAGCCCCGAATCAGATCAATCTGCTCCCGCTGAAGTTCGCGCGGCACATTCTTGTTCTCGATGTTCTTCATCGGCGGCCCAGGCGCAGTGTCTTTCTTCAAAAGCGCCGCATAGAGGTCTGGAAGCTGCGATCCGCCGATCTTCGTGCCCTGACAGATCGCCGGCAAAAACGCGCTGCCGTAGTTTTGAGCACCTCCATTGTCCGCCGGAGGGTTCAGCGTGATGAAACCCGGCAGATTGTCATTCTCCGTGCCCAGTCCATAAAGCGTCCACGCACCCACCGAAGGCCGCACAAACTGAAAACTGCCCGTGTGCATCTGCACAAAGGCCTGTGCATGGTTTGGCAGGTCGGTGTGCGCGGAGTTGATGATGCAGAGGTCATCCGCGTGCTTCGCGAGATGTGGATACAATGTCGTCATCCACTGCCCGGAGCCGCCAAACTGCCTCATCTCATGCACCGGCGCATAAAGCTTCGCGCCCGCCGAGTCGCGCCCCAAAGTGGCCGTCTTTCCATCGCGCTTCGCCAGTTCCGGCTTGTAGTCAAAAAGATCCACATGCGAAGGCCCGCCGCGCATCGTGAGAAAAATCACCCGCTTCGCCCGCGCCGCGAAATGCGCCGTTTTCGACCCCAACCCGCTCTTCGCCTGCGCCAACGCCGAAAACGCCAGCCAGCCAATGCCGGAGGAGGTGGTTTGGAGAATGTGGCGGCGTGAGATCATGATTCAGTCAACAAAGCGGAATTCCGCGCTGCACAGCAACGCCTGACAAAACGCCGTGAAACTCTTCGAATCGTCTCCCGCGGCCTTTTGAAGAAATTGATCGGCCAAAGCCATTTCCTGCGCATCCGGCCTTCGATGAAAACAAAGCTCAAAAGCCCGCTGAACGCGATTGGGAGCCTTCTCGATCCGTTTTGCGAGCGCAGCGGCCATTTCCTGCACAAACGGGCCATTCAGCAAATACAACGCCTGCAGCGGCACATTCGTGACATCGCGATCTCCCGTCACCAAGCTCGGATTCGCCACATCAAACTGCTCCAGCACATCCGGCAGGTGATCGCGGATCACCGGCAGATAAATCGAGCGGCGACGCGACCCATCGAGATCCTTCGGCAGCTTCTCATTGAACCCAATCAACGACACCGATTGCCCGTCCAGCTCCGCCACGAGTGATCCAGGCCTGCGTGACGTGTCGAGAATCCCCGATACCGCGAGCATCGAGTCCCGAATCACCTCCGCATCGAGTCGACGCTTGTTGGCATGAGACAGCAAACGGTTGTCGGGATCGACCTCGTGGTATGCTCCACTTGCCTGCCGATACGTCTCTGACATCACGATCTCCTTGATCAGCTTCTTCACCGACCAGCCGCCGTCCATGAACTTCACCGCCAGATAATCCAGCAGCTCCGGATGACTCGGAGCCTCGCCGGTAGCGCCGAAGTCATCCATCGTGCGCACCAGTCCCGCGCCGAAGAGATGACGCCACACGCGATTCACCATCACCCGCGCCGTGAGCGGATTCTGACGACTCGTGAGCCATTTCGCGAGCTCCAGTCGACCACTTTGATCCTTCGGCACGCTCATCTCGATGCCAAAGAGCTTCGGAAAGCGTCGCGGGATCACCTCGCGCGGCTGCGCCAGTTCCCCACGCTCAAACAACGGCGAATCGACCATCTTCGCATCCTGCACACCCATGCAAAGCGCCCGTGCGCGACCTTTGTCATCCACCGCCTCCAACGCACCCTCCACGCCGCCACGTGTCCACAGGATCCGCAGCGAGTTGGTGAGCAGCTTGTTGAATTCGCCGCTGATGTCGCGCTTCTCGGCCTGCGCCTTGGCGACATACTCGCTTTGCTCCTTTTCGTCGGCGTTGAGCTTCGCCAGATCGGCCTGGAGCTGCTTCACGCGCGCCTCGGGCAGCGATTTGCCGACAATGCTCTGCCCCGCCGCCTCCGGCAGACGGATGAGGTGGCCGTGGTTGCTGTTTTCGCTGTCGATCCAGTTCCCGTAGAACGTCTGCGTGCTCTTGAAGATGCCCACGAGGCCGTAGTAGTCCTCCATCGAGAACGGATCGGTCTTGTGATCGTGACAGCGGGCACACGCGATGCTGCTGGCCATCACCGCACGCGTCACCGCATCGAGCTGCTCATCCGCCACATCCGCCGCAAACTGCGCCGGACTCATCTCATTGAGACCCTTCGCCCCGAGAGCGAGAAAACCCGTCGCAATGAGCAGCCTCGCACGCTCCGCGTCATCTTTGGCCGACAAAAGATCGCCAGCGATCTGCTCGGTGATGAATCGATCATACGGCACATCCGCATTCACCGCATCGATCACGTAGTCCCGATACCGCCACGCATGCGGAAAGGTCAAATTCGACTCCCGCCCATTCGATTCTGCATACCGCGCCACATCCAACCAGTGACGCCCCCAACGTTCTCCAAATCGTGGACTGTTGAGCAGGCCATCAACCAGCTTTTCGTAGTCAGACGCGTCCGATGGCGGAAGCCCCACCAAATCAAAAGAAAGCCTTCTGCGCAGCACCCGCTCATCCGCAGGTCCAGCGGGCTGCAAACCCGCATCGGCGAGTTTTTCCCGAATAAAGCCATCGATGCCCTGCGCGGCCTTTTTCGGCATCACCAGCGGCCGATGACTCCAAACGGTGTCAGATGCCGCTCCGGTCACCGAGCCAGGCTTTGTCTCCAAGGATGCGCCGCCAACATCACCGTTCGCGTGAACGGCGACGAACAGCAACCCCAGCGTGCGCGTCAGCTTCATGGTTGAAGCTTACAACGATGGAAATCCCATGTCATTACCGAAGTCAGGCCGGGAGGTGGCTTTTCACCACCTGCATGCTCGCGGCGAACTTGCCCATGACGAACTGTCGCGCCTTTTCGGCCTTTGCCTTCGATCCTGCAGGGTCTTTGGCCATGGCGAGCACCGTGTCGGCCACGCGGGCGAGTTCGTCCTGCTCGTCGAGGTCGAAAAGCCACTCGTTCAGGCCGATGTCGCGCCACATGTAGCCCTTGCTCGTCTGCTCCGCCCAGCGGCAGACGATGGCGGGAATGCCATTGCCGATGCACATGATCGGGCTGTGCATTTCGTGGCCAAAGAGGCCGGCGCTGCGGCGATAGGTGCTGATCGCCTCGTCGGTGAGCCAGTAGTTCTCGCGCCACACCACGCGGGCCTTCACATCGTCCGGCAGCTTGTCGTAGATCATCTCCTTGTTCACCGCCATCTGCGTCTTGTCTTCGGGGCAGAGCAGGATTTTGAGATCGGTCTGTTGGATGACCTTCTCAATGGCATCGCGGAGCGGTTTGCAGTCGTGTTCCTTCATCGCCTCGTTGCGGGCGTGCTTCGTCTCGTCGCGTTGGGCCTTTTTCTCCGGAAGGGTCCAGTAGGGCGTGAATCGCAGCCTTGGGATGCAGCAGAGGAATTTTCCTTCTTCGAGGTCGTGCGCTTTCAGGAAGGCCTCAGCCCTCGCATCGTCCTTCAAATCGACCGCGAACGCGCCATCGGGGCCGAACTCCATCAGCGGGCAGGTGCAGCCCTTCGTCTTTGCCAGTTCGAGCGACACCGAGTCGCGGAAATACGCAAACTTCGCCCCGCTGAGCACCTCGATCGTGGAGGAGATCGATTGGTCGGACGATGGCTTCGTCGAGGTCGATCCCTGCGACGAGAACGTGATGCCATACACGCCGTAAGGCTTGCCGGTAGCCTCCTTCCACTTCTGCACATCCTTTTGCGCGACGAGCGACGGTCCCGAGCCGTGCAGCAGGAAATCACATTCATCAAAGGCCCCCTTCACGTCCTCGCCCTGGATGACGCGCAGCTTCGGAAAACGTGCCGCAAGCATCTCTGCGACGCCGTTGTCCAGTTTGCTCGGCCACAAGCGCACCTCGACCTCCGGCAGATGCTTTTCCAGCAGCGCCAGCACGCCTGGCGTATGCGCAATGTCGCCGATGTTCACCGTTTGCCACGACGAGCGAAGAATGAGTCGCTTCGGCTTCTCCGCGGCGATGGCGGAGATCAAGGGCA
>Ga0169931_10004291_pt1 | contig 22252 bp, 20 predicted proteins | sample Kivu_15m_20L_FD_129675 | JGI IMG/M metagenome (GOLD analysis project Ga0169931, IMG submission 129675) | Freshwater microbial communities from Lake Kivu, Western Province, Rwanda to study Microbial Dark Matter (Phase II) - Kivu_15m_20L... | ecosystem: Environmental > Aquatic > Freshwater > Lake...
CTTTGTCATGGCGACGCAAAACCCCATCGAACAACATGGAACCTTCCCGCTTCCCGAAGCCCAGCTCGATCGCTTTATGATGAAGCTCTCCCTCGGATACCCAAAAAGAGAAGAGGAGATCCAACTCTTAAAGAGCCAGAACGAGTCCCACCCCATTCATCGGATCGGTCCAGTGGCCACCGAAGAGAGCATTCGACAACTCAAAAAGCTCATCCCGCAGATTCAGGTCAATGATCCTATTTATGATTATGCAGCTCGACTCATTGAATCGACTCGTCGCTCAGCCGAGCTCAAAGTAGGAGCCAGCCCTCGTGCGACAATCGCTCTTATACGTGCTGCACAAACCCTGGCCCTCATTCAGGGCAAGACCTATGTCTCGCCGACTCACGTCTTTCAACTGGCTAAGCCGGTCATCGCCCACCGTCTCGTGGCTACCACCGAGGCTAGGCTTTCGGGCAAGAGCACACTCCAGATCTTAGACGCACTCATTCAGTCGACGACGATCCCCACTGAATGAAGACTGTAGAGAGCCCGAGTTTATTTGGAGGCGACTCCGAAACCATTTCTGCTCGAAACTCGATCTGGCTCGATGCGGGTCGGTCCTTAACTGATGTTTTCTATACCGACTACTCGGTGCGAGCGTACCAGATCACACCTCTCCGCGTTTTCTTGGTTCTGATCATTTTTCTGATCATCGCAGGACTCTGGTACCGGGCCGCGATGATCTCAGCACTCTCTCTCACCTCGACTCTAGCGCTCCTCTATTTTTTTGCTCACCATCAGGCCGAGTCAATCGAGGTATCTCGTGTCGCACCTGGGTCCGCCACCGAAGAGGACACCCTGACGATTGAGTATGTCATTCGGAGTCGATCGAAATGGGGCATTCGCCCAGCCCATTTTACAGACTCCTTTACGGGATCCCTCAAGCATGAGTTTGACCTGTCGATCCCTGACGGGATCTCGCCCCTAGCCATCACTCGCATCCAAAAAAAAATCCCTGCGGATGGCGGCATGGGTAGACACCGATTCGGCCCGATCACCCTATGGATCACTGATCCCATTGGTCTTTTTCGCTTCAAGGTTTTTTTTGATGATGATCTTGAGGTTGAGATCTACCCCAAGGCCCTAGCTCTGCCAGAGCTCCCTGTTTCGGGATCCCCTTTTTCATTTCAGTTTGGAAACTATGAGGCGGCAATTAAAGGGACCTCCACGAACTTTATCGGAGTGCGGGAGTATGAGCCCGGAGATTCGATTCGCCAAATCTGCTGGAAAATTTCATCGAAACGCCCTGGCGGGGTTTTGGTCAAAGAGTTCGAGAAAACAGTAAACAGCGAAATCACTTTCTTACTGAACCTCAATCAATCTGAGCACTCAGGCGAGAAATCTCAGTCCTCCTGGGAAGCCTGTAAGGATTTAATTCTTGGGCTCGCGTCTCAACATGTCTCCAATGGTAATAGCGTTCAGATCATCTCAACCGATGGACAGATGGGATTCGGGCGCGGTCGAGACCACTGCCACCTCCTGATGAAGTGGCTTTACCCTAAGGTCCCTCACCCAGATGTTTCCATCCCCTCATGGATCCTACGCGCTCTGGACTGGATTCCCGCGCGGTCGACTGTTTTTTTGGTGAGCCCGGCTCTCTCAACGGAGTCGGAGCTTCTTTTTGAAGCCTCACGTCCCCTCTTGTTTCGAGATGTAGAGCTCACCGCTATTCTTGCCAAGAGCGCATCTTATGTTCGCTATGCGGGAGACCCAGGCATTCAGGGCCTCATTCGTTCGGCAGAGCAAAAATCAAGTCAGACTCTGGCTCGTCTCACGGATCTCTGGATCGGATCGGGTGCCAGCGTTTTTCATCTCGACTCTAAGACTCCCCTGCAGAGGTCTCTCCTTAAGGTAAAACCCACATGAGGGTGTTGACCCTTTTTTCTGTCAGCATCGTCCTCCAGCTCTCCCTGGGTTTGGGACTCGTCACACCGGGCGGGAGCCTAGCGACCGTCTTTTTTGGCGCACTGATGGGGCTAGGGGCCTTCTGGATTCAGGGTTGGCTTTTTAGGGCGAGGAGTCCTCTTCATCCTGAGTTCTGGCGCAGGGAGAACCTCTGGAAGAGACCCAAAGATGCGCCCACGGTGCTGGGGGGGTATCCCCTCGAGGACACCCAGGCGGAGTCTCAGCTCGAGTCTCTTGCGACTTTCTACACCGCTGAGAGTCTATGGATTCGGGGTGCGACCCTGATCTATCCTGTTTTTTGCCTGGTCGTGATTCTCAAGCTACAGCTTTTTCCGCTCACTCTGTCTGGCTTTTTTACTTTTGGGCTCCCGTTAGCGCTCTTGATTCCTGCGGGGGTTACCCCACAGTTTCTCATCCCGGTGGGCCTGTGCGCGATCTCCACCTGGACCCACCTGTTGTCTGAACCTGGATTCTCGCTCTTTAAATCTCCGGTGGTGTTTCTCGGAGCGCTAGTCTTCGCGCTCACCACCTTTCTCGTTGTCCGGCTGGCCTCCCATCTTGTGAAAGATCAGCTCCACCCCTCGCAGGACTTTGTGCCTCGAGACTTCATCCCGGCCAAAGCACTCCCGGGCTTTATTGCCATAGCCGGGATTTGCGTCGGATTTGGATTCATCTTTTCAAAGATTTTTCCGGAAGCTCATCCCATCCAAAAGGCGAATCGTCACTCGCTTGAGTCTAAGCTCTTCGAGCAGACTGCATCGATTCAACAGGAGCTCTTAAAAACCGCGAGCCCCCCCGGTGGAGGTGGTGCGCAGCAAGAGGCATCTAGTGGCAGCGGCGGCAGTGGCAGCGATGCTGCGAAGCAAGACTCGCAAACCCAGCCCGGCTCCCAGTCGAGCCGCTCCGAGTCTCGCTTTCAGCCCCCGACTATCCCGCAGGAGACCCTGCAGCGCGGATTCATTTTAGTGCTGGTGTTGGTGCTGGCTGTTGTTGTGGTTCAAGTGGTCAGTCGGAGAAAAAAGAATCCCACCCCAAAGAAGCCAAAAACCCTCTCCCCATCCGCGCAACGAGAGCTACTCCGCGCGATCGAGGAGATTGAGAAGAGGCGGCTCTCCCCCGAGCAAGAGATCATCCAAAAATACTGCGCATTTCTCAAGGCGATGGAAACCACCGAAAATCCCTGGCCGAAACACCTTCCAACAGAGCTCTATTCAGAGCGCCTTAGCTGGAGCCATGGCGTAATTCGTAGCCCACTCAAGACCATCACCTCGGATCATTCAGATTGCTATTATGGGGAGCTTGCGGCGGACCCAGACCGACTGGAGCGCTTTCGAGCGCAGTACCGGGAGGTCGTGAAACGGGTTCTATCAGAATAGGCTAGATTGAATGGCGTGCCCGACAGGAGTCGAACCTGTGACCTTCAGCTCCGGAGGCTGACGCTCTATCCAACTGAGCTACGGGCACCCAAGCCAACGGGTAACACAGGGGCTAGCCACAGGCAAACCCCCCCGAATTCAGGGCTCCCGTGGACCAAAAAGGGCCGTGCCAATTCGAATCCAACGGCTACCCTCTTGCAGGGCCTCCGGATAGTCCGCGCTCATCCCCATCGACAGCTCACCCGGACCTAGGAAGGCGGCGTGTGCCTCTCTTAGTTCACGAAGCCTCACAAAAGGAGAACGGACGCTCTGCCGACTCGGGGAGGGAATACACATGAGGCCTGAGATCGCCAAATTCTTCAGGGTGGAGAGTTCTTGAAGGACCTCATTCAGCTTTTCAGGCTCAAATCCCGACTTGCTCACCTCCGCATCCAGATTCACCTCAAGAAGGACCTTCACGGGCTGGATCGCTCTTTTAGAAATCTCTCGGGCCACTCCAATCGAGCCCACCGAGTGAATGATGGCCACCCTGGGGAGAAGCGCTTTTACTTTATTGGACTGAAGGTGACCGATGAAATGCCAGCGGATGTCTCCTATTCCGCGAGACGACAGTTGGCGGTCTTTTTCAAGAAGCTCCTGGACGTAGTTTTCGCCAAAGTCACGATGACCCATTCGGTAAAGGACTTCGATCTCATCTGCGGTACGGGTCTTACTGACCGCAATCAATGTTGCCGAAAACCCAGCCAACTGCTCCACGATCTCTGAGTACCGATCACCTAAGGACTTCGAATCCAAACTCGTCCTCCAAGACTTCTAGTAGCTCTGACATCGGCAGGCCAACGATATTGGTGTAACTGCCAGATATGGAGCGAATAAAGTTCATCCCCAGGCCTTGTGCTGCATAGGAGCCTGCCTTGTCGAGCGGTTCTCCTGTTTGGACATAAGCTGCGATCTGCTGTCTACTCAGCTTTCGTAGAGTAACCCGAGTACGCACCACCCGCGTCACGCGTCGGACTCCCGTCGGAGTGAGCTCGACGACACAAAACCCTGTAAAAACCTCATGGGTCTTGCCGGCAATTCGCCCCAACATTCGCTGGGCGTCTCTCGAATCCAAAGGTTTGCCTAGAATTCGCTGATTAGAGGGGTCCACCACTGTGGTATCAGCCGCTATCACAATCCAGCGCTCGCTTGAGGCGATCGGGAGGTGAGAGGCCACTGACTTCGCCTTGGTCTCTGCGAGCCTAGTCACCATCTTTTTTGGGCTCTCACCTCGAATCGGCGCCTCATCACAGTCAGGGCTGCGACTCTCAACCGCAATCCCCGCTTGCCTCAATAAATCGATCCTCCTGGGCGAGCTCGAGGCAAGCAGGATCCGTGTCGAGAGTGGTCTAGGCTTCTTGGGTCGGGGCTTCATCGTGCTCGAATCAAAAGTAGAACTGCATGGAGAGAAAGCGAAACTGACTTTTGAACTCACGGTAATTATCACAACGTTTAAAGAAAACAGTGACTTCTGTTTTGGAACGGCTCTCACTGGAAAAGAAAAAACTCCCACCCGAATGAAAGACGCTGGCAAGCCCAATGCCCGCCCCAGCGACTGCCGAACGAACCCGATACTCTTGATCCGTGTATATTTTTGAAATGGCAGAGAGCAGCTTGTTCTTATCTAGGCTCCCAAAAAGATCCGCGGCCGTGACCGTGACATAGGCGCCATCATAGGCCACATGAAGCTCAACAGCCCTTTGACCGTCTAAGTTAGAATTGGTCGCCCGAGAGGTGGATTCAAACAAGTGGCGGCCCATGCTGTCGACTGGGGCGTCGAAAATAGCGTTCATCAAAATCTCATCCACGGCATTGGCAATCACAGTGGCCATACGACTCTGAAACTTGAGTGCCACAAGATAGTTACGAACCGCCTCGACCGCTTCCTGCTTCTGAGTGGACATCTTGAGCTGAATCGTCTGAATCTTGGTCCCAGGCTTCACTAACTTGTCTGTGCCAAAAGAGCGGTCACCCAAGGTCGCTGCGATGACCCGTCCGTAGTGCGTCCCTACTTCTGGCTCGGAGTGAAAATTGCGGTGAACGAAGTTTCCAAAAAGTGGGCTCTGAATCAAATAAGGAACTTCGTAGATATCTCCTGAGCTGATGTAATGAATGTGATTTGCATTGAGTCGCGATGAGAAAAGCCCGAGCTTCTCCTGCACAGCTCTCTCAAAATCGAGGTACTGTGCTTGGGTTGATGCATCGACTAAGAGCACACACCCCTCTTGAGCTGCGACGATCTCAACTGCATCTCGAGGGCTCTTCACGCTTTGAAGCGCAAGACCGGCTACTGCAGCCGCCTGGGCTGCAAACTGTGCGTCTTCTGGCAGAGACGAGATGAGGATGAGTGATCTAGCCAAATGCGCTCCCGAGGATCCGGTTGGCCTTAACGGCTGAGAAACCCAAAATACTCTTCTGGAATATCGTCAAAAACCGCCTTGCCGCCGCACTTGCCACACTTGAGCTCTGGAATATTCATGTTGAGCTTCTTGAGGTCCTCGGTCTTAAAAAGCCCGATAAACTCGCCTTTGCAGCCCGTGCACGAGAACGGAACATAGATCGAGTCGACTGCGCCACCGCAGGTAAAATTTGAAATTAAGTTGATCTGTTCGACGATTGCGGTGGAGCACTCCTGGAAGCGAAGCTTAGCCCCCTTTTGTTGGAGACCGGCAAAGTACTTAATCCAGGCCTTAACCCCTACGGAGTTGATTCTCGGGACCTCTTTGCAGTTCACATGAAGTTCACCCGAGACAGGGCCAATCAGCTGTTCGAACTCGACTGACTCCTCAATCGAGCCAACGAGGCGGACAGCGATGACATTACCTTTTTGTTCTTTGATGATGTTGACCACAATGTGTTCCTTTGCCCTTGCGGACAGGCGGGCAGATTTTGCCTGCCAAATCGATCGATTGTCTTGTTTCAAATTTTAGGGAGAATATAAGGATGGAGCAACAGCAATTTAAAATCTCCTTCTCGCTGGGGACCAAGCTGCTGCTGAGCGTGGTGACACTGCTCCTCGTAGTGATTGGGTTTCTCACGACTTCGACGATTTTGATGCTGACTGAGGACAAGCGCGCCTACACCTTTCAGTCTCAGGGCACCGAAAATGTTTTGGTCGGGCGCGAGTTCGTCAGTCTAGGGGGGCGAGCCCTCTCCTCCCTCCAACTGGTTCTAGCGGGCTACGACCCCTTGCGCCCTCTCACTGACGCTCAGGCACGCTCCATCCAGTCAGTTCTCGACAATCAATCCGACATTATTTTGACAGAAACCGGCAATCTCATGGAAACCGGCGCGAGCTTTGGATTTGAGCCCTCCAGGCGCTTTATCGTCGAGTCGCGCCTCAAGGCGTCGGAGCTAAAGGCCGAGGACCTGGTAATCCCTGAAGAGTGGTGGAAGATTGCGCTGCCCAATCTCACCCGGGAGGGCTTCTACTTTATTAATCTTTCTAAAGTGGGGCGAGATCCCTTGCTTGCGGTGCTTCGTGCTGACCTAAGCTATAAGCCGCCCCAAACTCTTGGCGTATCGGCTCAAAAAAAGGTGATTCCTTTAGCCATTGCCTATGTCCCACTGAGTGGTTTTGGAAAAGAGGTCAAGGGCTCCCGTGTCACCATCACCAATTCGGATGGCTTTGTTTTGCATGACACGGACTCGACGGTTCTTTTCTCGAATGCAAACCTTGCCGAGGATCCGATCTTTCTTAAGGCCATTGCAAGCCAGACCGCCGTCGGAGCAGGCGAATTTGAGGCCAAAAGTCGCCGTTTTTTAGGGAGCTTTTTCAGGACCGACTGGCAACTCCTAGTCCTGTCACGAACCGACTGGAAGAACGCTATGAGCGCCACCTACACGCTCACCGAGAAGTTTGCTCTGCTTGGCCTCATGTGTATCGCAGGCGCCGTGATCTTTGCTCTTCTTTTTGCCAAGAGCTTAACCGCTCCTCTTTTAGCGCTCTACAATGCCACAAAGCAGGTTGCCTCCGGAAAGTTCGATCTCGAGCTAAAATCAAAAAGCAGCGATGAAATTGGCGCGCTGGGCGCCTCCTTCAATGTGATGTCCAAGAAGATTGGCGAACTCATCGAAGAGAGCATGAAAAAAGTGCATCTCGAAAATGAGCTCGCTATTGCTTCCACTGTTCAGCAAACCCTCTTTCCTGCTAAGACCCACGAGACCGACCAAATTCTCATCCATAGCCACTACCAGTCGGCCTCTCAGTGCGGCGGCGACTGGTGGGGTTTTTTTCAGGTCGGAAACAAAATGTGCATCTTGATCGCAGATGCGACAGGGCACGGTATGCCCAGTGCCTTGATCACAGCTTCGGCTCGAAGCTGTTTCAGTGTCATGCACAAACTTGCACAAGAAGACCCGGACTTTTCTTTTTCGCCTGGGGCGATGTTGGCTTTTGCCAATCGGGTCGTCAACGAGGCGGCGTCGGGCCAAATCATGATGACTTTTTTTGCTGCAGTTTTGGATTTTGACCAAATGAAGCTGACTTACTCGAGCGCGGGTCACAATCCACCCTGGCTCTTTCGTTCAGTCTCAGAGAGCAAGCCGCAGCTTGTTAGCCTCACCTCGGACGGCCCCCGCGTCGGAGAGACGCGCGATGTGGGCCCCTACTCGGAGAAGACTGTCGACTTTTCGAACGGAGACATTCTGTTCATGTACACGGACGGACTGACGGAGGGAAAGAACCTCCAGGGAGACATGTTCGGAAAAAAACGGGTCAGAAAGAACGTAGAATCACTCGTCAAGCTGGGTCCTCGCGCTGTCGTAGAGGGTTTGATGAAAGATTTTTTAGAGCACAATTCGGGCAAGGATCTCGATGATGACGTCACTCTGGCGGTGGCAAGGATCAAGTAATCATGTCCACCTCCGCTGAATCCAGCACTCAAAGCAGACGAGATTCTCCTGGGTTTCGCTCCTGGGAGATTGTTCTTCTTTTGCTTTTTGCGTCGGTTTTTTTCTCCTCTCTCTATTTTTATGTGACGGATTTTCCGATCATCCGCAGATACATCTTTGGGATGGAGACGACGATCTCCACCAAGCCCGCTGGAAAGCTTAAGAAAACTTCTGGAAAGGTGCGGCGACAAAAAGCAAATCAGAGTGAGTTTCAGACCATATCTGAAGGGGACACTCTTTATTACCTGGATACTCTTGTGACTGGCCCTAATGTCTGGGCTGAGATCGAGCTGATTGAGGGTGGGAAAATCGAGCTTGCTCAGAGCACCATGGTCAAACTTGCATTTGACTCTCAGCTCTCCCTTGGCGGCGTTAAACGTCAGACGAGCCTCGAACTCGTGGGCGGTTCCGTATCGGGTGACGCTCAAGGACAAAATATCGTGGTCAAAACCACTTCAATCAAAGGCGCCTCGGTCAAGAGTCTCGGAAAAGAGCAGATCGAGTCCAAGCCTGAGGCCCCTGTTAAGCCAAGCCTTGTGGCTCCCGTACCCCTTGCATCGTCGACTCCGATTGCGCCCGTATTCACGCAAGTGATTCCTCCGCCGCCCCCACCTCCCCCGCCCCCGCCACCCGAGGAGAAGATTGAAAGACTGATGGTATCGAATCTCTCTCCAGAGCGAGGCGCCCAGCTATCGCTTGCAGCCAATGCCCAACGCTTTGAAAAGGATGTGGGCTTTAACTGGCGGACCAACCTGCGTGGGGCAAAGCTCACCCTGCGGGTTGCTCTGGTTGAGCCGGATGGAGATCGTGAGACGGTCTTTGACAAGTCCGTTTCTGCCGAGGGGCTCGAGGCGTCTCAGGTGGTGACCCTGAAGAAACCGGGAGATTATGAGTGGACCCTCTACGAGAGAGATCCAAAGCAGTGGATGCAAAAATCAAGTTTGAGACTCCAGCCCGAATTTGAAGGGCTCGAGCTCTTACAGCCGTTGGTGGGCGGTATCTTTCTTCAAAACAATACTCTCACTCAGGAGGGGATGAAGCTTCAGAAGGAGTTTAATGGACTCACCTTGCGGTGGAAGCCTCTTCCTCAAGCAAGAAAATATCGGGTCAAAATTTACCGCGGCGATCAAGAGGTGTCCGTCAGCTTAGACAAAGAGGTTACAGAGCCCGAGTACACTTTTAATCGCGGCAGAACCTTCAATGGGACAATCCGGTTTCGGGTTTTTGCGGTCCTACCCTCAGGATTTTTAGCCTCTTCCCGCACCGGATCGTATCAGTTCTCGTTTCTACCGCCCGTACCTGTCTTGCCGCGTAATGGCGAAGCGATTGACTCCAAGGCAGGGAGTGAGAGTGCCATACCGGCTGTTACTTTTACGTGGCAGAAAACTCATTTTACGACTTTCTATGAGTTTGAGATCGCCAGAGATGAGACTTTCAGTCAGCTTCTGGCTAAAAAACGAACCACCGAGAATTATCACAGCATCCCTACTCCTGAGTCCGGGGCCTACTACTGGCGTGTAAGGGCCATCTCGAGCAAACTCTCCAGTCCTCCGAGCGCCGCGAATACACTCATTATTAGATAGAGCGGCGATAGAGCGGCGATAGAAAAAATCACCGAGCATCACTCACCAATCTGGGGTAAATCTAGGACATGGCAGCCCACGAGCTTCGTTGCACGGTAAAGAACTTCAAACAGATCAGTCCTACAGTTTTTGAGCTGGCCTTTGAGGCTGAGCCCCGACTGGAATTCAAGGCTGGGCAGTTTATTAGCTGCGTGATTCCGGGCGCTGGACCCTCGGGCCGAGATTTGCGTCGTGCCTACTCAATCGCATCGCCCCCAGAGGGGCGCTTAGTCGAACTTTGTGTGAAGCTGGTTCCCGGAGGACCCGGGACGAACTATCTCTACACCCTTCGGCCCGGTCACACGTTTAAGGGTCTTGCCCCCTACGGAGACTTCACTTTTGAGAGTCCCTCGGATCGGCATGTTTGTTTTATTTCGACAGGGACTGGGATCGCCCCTTTTCGATCCATGATGCTCTCCTCGCCATACCAAAAGACACCGCCACTCAGCACTACCTGTCTTCTGGGTGTCAGCGATGAGACGGAGGTTCTTTATGAGGATGAGATTCGAGCCCTCCCCGTCCCAAAAATGAAATATGTCGCCGCCGTGTCCAGGCCCAAGGGAAACTGGACGGGGTTCAAAGGTCGCGTTACCGATTATCTCCGCTCCATGGGCGAGGACTATCCGTGGCTTAAGGCTGACTACTACCTCTGTGGTAACGGAGCCATGATTGATGAGGTCAAAAGACTCCTCACCGAAAAAGGGGTAAGCAAAGAGTCCATTCACCAAGAGGTCTATTACAAAGTCCCAAAGCCACAGGCCTAACCCTCTGTGCAGCAAGTCCGATTTCTTCCCACTCTACCCTCTCTCCTTGCAGCGCCCGAGACGCCGCTGATTCACAGAGACATCAGCTGGCTTCAGTTTAATGAACGCGTTCTTGCTGAGGCAAAGCCAGACGCCAACCCGCTGCTGGAGCGAGCCAAGTTCGTCGCGATTTCGGCTTCCAATTTGGATGAGTTTTTCATGATTCGCCTAGCCTCCTTGGGGCGATCCATTGCCGCCCAAGGTCGTCTCCAGGCGGGTAAGGACGCCGAGGCCCCCGACGAAGCCTCGACGTATCGCCATCTCTCCCGAATCCGATCCAACCTATTAGAAACCATTGCCGAATTCGGGGCAAAGCAGGTTGAAGCGCTCGAGCTCCTCTCACAGGATTTGGAGTCCGCGGGAATCCCGCTGGTTCGTCAAGCGCGCCCTGGAGACACGAGTTTTCAAATGGGACAGCTTCTCTTTCGAGAACAAGTTCTGCCCCATTTGAGCCCGCCAGAAAACTTCTCTCTTCTAAAAATGGGCCTGCTCGAAAATCTTCAACTCGGCGTGATCTTTCCGCGCGGGCAATTTTTCAGGGTTCCTCGGTCTGTTCCTCCCCTGCTCAAAAAAGAGGGGCGATTTTTCTTTCTCGATGACCTGATTGCCTCACACCTGGGACCGTCGCTCAATATCGAGGGTGAACCCGCCATCATCCGGCTCACTCGAGACGGAGACTTTTCGGTGGATCTTGAAAAAGAGGATCCCGAGAGTATTCCTGATGTGGTCCGAAGCTCTCTGAGCACGAGAGAAAGAGGACGCGTCGTCAGAGTTCAGTACCTTGGACCTTTATCCGAGAAGATTCTCCAACAAAGCCTGAGCCATTTTAGACTCTCGCCCAGTCAGATCTTTCCAGCTCCCGGAAGCCTCTGTTTACACGGTCTTTGGTCTGCCTACGCTTGGGCCCCGGACGAACTGGTGGAGAAGCATCGGCTCAAACATCAGCCGATCCGGCCGTTTGTTCCAAAGTTTTTGACCGAGAGCAGCGGGGCATTCGATGAATTAAAGAAACACGACTTTCTGCTCCACCACCCCTACGACGGCTTTGAGGGGTTTGTAGGCTGGATCCAGTCGGCTTGTGATGACCCTCACGTGGCTGCGATCGACCTGACTGTCTATCGTGTCGATGCCGTCTCGCCTGTCGTTGCGGCTCTCAAAAAGGCCGCCGCTCAAAAGTGTGTAAGGGTTGTGATCGAGCTTCGTGCTCGATTCGATGAGCTCAATAACCTCAGGCTTGCCGAGGAGCTCCGTCAATCCGGGGTCCAAGTCTTCTTTGGGTTTGGGAGACTTAAGCTTCACGCAAAGATCGCTTTAGTGACCCGTCATGAGTCCGAGGGAGTGCGCTACTACACTCACCTCTCTACTGGAAACTACAACTCGGCCACCGCCCGCCAATACACGGATCTCGCCGTTCTCACGGCAAGCCAAGAGATCGGACATGATGCCAAACTTTTCTTTGATTCCGTTTGTCGGGGTGAAATCCCTGCGGGATTTAAGCAACTCGTCTTAGCGCCAACTCAGCTTCACCGTAGGCTTTTGGCGCACATCAAGTCCGAGACCCAGGCAGCCAAAGACGGAAAACCAGCCAGAATCGTAGCCAAAGTCAACGCCCTGGTGGATGACGCTGTCATTGAAAATCTCTATCAGGCCTCACAAGCGGGTGTGAAAGTGGAGTTGATTGTCCGAGGAGCCTGCTCGCTCGTTCCTGGGGTGAAGGGGCTAAGCGAGAAAATCCGCGTGATTAGTGTCGTGGACCGTTTCTTAGAACACTCACGACTTTACTACTTTGAGCATGGACGCGCGCTCTATCTATCGAGCGCAGACTGGATGCCTAGAAATTTTTTCTCAAGGCTTGAGATCGCCTTCCCCATTCAACACCCTCTCCTCTACAGCTATCTCACCGAGGTGCTGATTCCTGCCTATCTCAAGGATTCGACCAAGGCCCGGGAGCTCACGCCGCAGGGGACCTGGCGCAAAGTCGCACCCAAGCCTAAAACTGGGCCGTTCAGGTCGCAGTTTTTTTTCGCTGAACTTGCGGATCAGGCCTACAATGGAACCCCGCTCGAATGAAGACGCTCTACCTGATTCGTCACGCCCACCGGGATCTGAGTGATCGAACGCTCGACAACGGACTCAGCTTGAAAGGGGTTGCGCAGGCAAAAAAAATTGCAGAGTGGTTTTCCTCTCATAAAATCCACCTTCCACCTGAGCTGATCTCAAGCCCAAAGCTCCGCTGCAAGGAGACTCTGACTCCACTCTCGATAAGCTCAAGATTGCCGATCGCGATTGACCCCGACACCGAGGAGCAACGCGAGCATGAGGATAGCGCTCAATTTGGGAGACGGGTGCTTCATTGGTTTGAGAACTGGGAACAAAACACGGCACCGATCACGCTCGTGTGCTCCCACGGCGACTGGATCCCGTTGATCATCTCTCTCGCGTGCGGCCAGCGCGTGGAGGTGTCGAAAGGTTCGATCACCCAAATCATGAGGGAGGGCTCTAAGGCCGGGCCCGGGTTTTCAGTTCATCGTCTCTTGCTCTGAACAGCCGAAAGCCCCCGGCCAAAAACCTGCTCAAATAGGCCTTTTTTCTGCTCGACACGGAGGATCTCAAGGTCCACTGCCCCCTTGGAGTCGAGCAGCAAACTGATCTCCTTCCTCCCTAGCTTCACGCCCCGAAGAGAGGCCTGACCTCGATGACCTCGGTCGAGTGCATCTGCGACCCTCAAGAGCGCAAGCAGGATCAAGAACTGCCGCTGCTCAACCTTCCCTTTAAGAAGACGGATCTCCTTTAGGTCGGCCTTTCCTCCTCCGTGCCACTTTGCGAGGAGGGCAAGCAACTCGACTTCCCATTTTTCGAGCCCTGGAAGATCTGCATTTTTTATCACGTAGTAGGCATGCTCACCGTGACGACTCGGGTTAATGGGCTCTCCACAATCATGAAGGATAGCAGCAGCCGTCAGATATACCCTCCACTGTTGACCCAGACGATGAATCGGCCTCAAGCGATCAAAGAGGACCCCGGCTGTATGAGCTACTTTTTTGAAGTGCGCCTCCTGACATCCGATTCGTAGGGCGCGTTCTTCAAGGTCCCCAAGATGGAGAGAGATGTGCGAGCTCTTACGAGAGAGGTAAAGTCTCATCTCCTCTTCTAAAACCCCGTCTCGGAGCGCAAAGGGAGTGACCTCAAATCGCTTTGATCCCAAGGCGCGGAGACACTCTTCAAAAAGAACTGCGCCCGCCAGAATCATATCCACCCGCTTTGCTTCCATTCCAGGAAGCCCCAGCAGTTGAGCCGTATTCATCCGTGACATTTCAGTCACGCGGTCACTGAGGGCTTCACGCGTGAGAGCACCCCCTTTGTGCTTGGTCTTTTTTAGCTTTTTGGACTTTTTGGATTTTTTCTTTTTACTTCCCCGTTTGGCGTCACTGGCTCCCTGCAAAATTTTCTCAAGGGCTTTAATGGTTCCACTCGATCCAATCACACGGTCCACTTTAGGCCATTCTTCTGAAATGAATTTTGAGACGAGGACGGACCTCAAATGCACCCGAAGTGCTTCGACGGGATCGCGCTCATTGGCCCTGGCGAGTGGGGGCGAGCTTTTGAGAAACACTTGCTGAAGCCTTGCGGTCCCCAAAGGAAAGCTCTCGGCCTGCAGGACTTGGGAGCCCCTGCAGATGGAGATCTCGGTGCTCCCCCCGCCAATGTCGACCAGCGCAAACTTGCCCTTGAGGTTTTTTTGATGCGACAGAATGCCTAGCGCAATCCACTTGGCCTCTTCGGCGCCCGAAATGACGCGGACTTCCATTCCGGTTTCATCTTTGATTCGCTCTAAAAGGCCCCCGGCATCCGAGGCCTCTCGGAGTGCGCTCGTGCCAAAGGCAATGGTCCGATCGACACCCAGCTGCTTGGAGGTTTCGGCAAAGCTCTCGAAGGCCTGGAGAGTGCGACGCTGCGCCTCGGCATCGAGCTTACCATCCAGGAAGACGCCCTGGCCTAATCGCACCATCAGCTTTTCGCGGTGGAGCAGTCGAGACTGTTTGCCCGGCCCGAGCTGGTGGACATCGTATCGCACCGAGTTGGTGCCCAGATCAATGATCGCCACTCTCATGATGGGCTATCCATATTGTGATTCAATGTTACGTGCAATCGACCTATGCTTTCAATATGAACTCACCTCTAAAAAAGTTTGCTCTCCTGGGCCTCGTACTGACCGCTGCCATCCATTTAGGGATGGGAGGAAGCAAACACCCCCCTCTCAAGCTCATAGAGAGTGTGGACCTAAAATCTTTCATGGGAGATTGGCATGTCCTGGCCAACATCCCCGCCCCTCAAGAAGTGGGCTGCCACAACGCTCTAGAGCAATATGCGCTCAAAGAGGATGGCGATGTTGCGATCACTTTTTCCTGCAGCAAGGACTCCTTCGAGGCCGAGAGAGAGGTCAGTCACTTTACCGGGATCATTCAAAACCCAGGTGTGAATACCGAGTGGCGCGTAAAGATGAAGTTTCTGGGCTTCATTCCGATCAAGCTCCCTTTTCTGGTGATCGACCTGGCGCAAGATGGGCGCTTTACGGTGATCGGCTATCCCTCCAGAGAGTATGTCTGGATCATGGCTCGTACCAAGACACTCTCCGAAGAGGACTGGGCCGGAATCTATGATCGCCTGAAGAGCCAGGGCTACGACACGGCCAAAATTTTAAAAATTCCCACCCGTTAGTGGGCGTGAGTGCGCCCCTGAACAATTTTCATGAACGAGCGTCCGCGAATCTCATCAAGCGTGAGGCCGGTTGCCCTAGCCTCATCCTCAGTGATCGCTCCACAAGCAATGCCTCTTAAAAAGAAATTAAGAAGCCCCTGTCCCGTAGCTGCGTCATCAAAAACATCCCCAAGCAGCGTTGCTTTAGCGGCTTTTTCGACAAACGCTTTGAGTCGCGCGCTCGCAGGCTCCAGGCTCTCCAAGAAGAAGGAATAAACGGCTGCATAGCGAATGGGGAGCTGAGCCGGATGGAGATCCCAGCCCTGATAATAGCCCGTCTCCAGAGAGTGAAGGATATGATCAAAGCTCAGCTTCCAAGCGCGATAAACGACTTGTTCGTTCTCGCTCTTTTGGACAGGCGTGAGGCTAGCACCCGGTGCTGCACGGTGCGGTCCCACGGGCATGATGTTGGTGGCTCCATCCGAGAGCATGATTGGCGTACCCGCCAGCGACACTTGCATCACGTGCTTGGCGAAATCGCACACGGGATTTGCCATGTACTGATAGGTGGCCGTGATCCCGCATCCAGCGGTGTAATCATAAGTACCAAAGTGAGCCCCCACACAGCGCCCTTGTCCTGCAGCCACAAATGCGCGAAGGGGGACCCCTCCATCGGCTCCAAGAATGGCTTGGGTCATTTCCACCATGATTTCAAATTTGACCGTACCTTGCTTGACTCCACACTTTTCTTCGATCGCGCTTAAAAACGAATTCAGCGCTTCGGCCTGTGCCACATGCGTGATCTTAGGAAGAGTGACGACAAACCCCGATGGAAGCTTGCCCCCTGTTTTTGAAAAGAGCGTAGTGAGAAAAATATCCAGCGTGCGGATGGCCCTGGGTACACACTCCTCACTAAAAGGTTTGACTCGAATTCCAATAAAAGGGGGAAGCGTTCCCTCTTTCATTCCCTGGGCCACTTCGAGAGCGGTTCTTGCCGCATCGGTGTCCTCTTCGGCATCAGGCCTCGTTCCATAGCCGTCTTCAAAGTCGATTCGAAAGTCCTCCACGGCCTCCCGCTTGATCTTTTGGACGACTCGCGAATAAACGGTCTCCCAGAGAGCCCCTGGCTTTTGCGATAGCGCTCGGGCCAACCTCTCGGCGTTGGGCGCGTACTCATCCAAAGATTTGAGCGCGGTGTCTCCCATCTTGCGCGCAGTGTCTGATTTAAACAGTTGGGCCCCACCGTACACGGTGTGAGCGGGCTGCCTCCCGTGATAGGCCCCAGGGTTTTGTGCGTTGAACTTCTGATTTGCCGCCTTCAAAGGTGAGCGAAGACCCTCAATCAGGGTCGCTGAAAGTGAAAGCTGAATATCGGTGGTCATGATTAGGTTCCTCGGTAAGTAGAAAATCCAAACGGGCTTAAAAGAAGCGGCACATGGTGATGTTCAGAGGGCTCGCGAATGACAAAAACCACGGAGGCCTCAGGATAGAACGTCATTGTAGCGCGGGTGGAGTAATACGCCTCAATTCCAAAAGTCAGGCGGTAGGTGCCGCGCTCAGCCCTGGATCCTTTGTCCATGAGATCCTCGACGCGACCCTCTACATTGGTCTTGGCCTGTTTGAGGATTACCCAATCGCCTCCGTCACTTTTTTGCTCGAGAGTGACCGGCACCCCATGGGCCGCTTTGCCCACACTGATATCTAAAACATGAGTCGTAATGGGAGCTCGTGTATTCATCCGGATACCCCTAACCATTTCTTGAGTCGAATTTGTGTGATCTTGGACTGTTCTCCCGCTGCGGTTTTTAACTCCCGCTCAGGTCCGTTTCCGAGGCGCTGGTCGAGCGCGAGCAGCATCTCTTCTGCTGATTTTCCAGTCGCACAGATGAGAAACACAAAGCCAAAGCGCTTTTGATACGCTTCATTGCCCACGGCCAGGCCTTTTAGCAGATTCTCTGATGCGCCCGAAGCTCCCCTTTGCTCTTGCTCAGCCCACTGGGCAGTGGCCGAAAACTTTTCTCGAAGTTGGCGCTCTCCAATTCGAGGGTGATGCGAGAAAGCCTCAAGCCAATCTGCTTTTGAAAGACTAAACCAGACTTCATCAGCAGCCCCATTCAGGGCCTCGAAGGTTCGATACGGCCTCCTTGCTGCCATCTGCTCGGCCCACTTCTTTGAACCACAGCAGAGGAGAAGCCCGCTTTGGGCGGCCTCGGGAGTGAGTTGATTGAATTCTTCTAAATTCAAGCCTGCACTCCCATCACCCGAAGTCTGCTCACGCCGCCATCGGGATAGATATTGAGTCGAATGTGAGTGAACTTTTGAGTCTTTGCCGAATGAGAAAGCTCTTTCTCAAAATAGTGCTGGTGGTGAGCCTGGAGCTTGGTCCGCGGCAAAATCTCGACCCACTCGATCTCTTTTCGGTCCCGAAAATCAGCGGGCAGCAGCTCCGACCCTTCGGCCAGGCAGCCCTCAATCGAGCAAGACTCCGGAAAGTTGCCCTTAAAATGATTCGTGTCGACTTCGATCTTTTGGATCATTCCCCGTGTGCCGAGTTTTACGATAATCCAGTCATTGCCCGGACCTCGCTTGCGACGTGTCTCCCAGCCCTCACCCATGGTCCTCGCGCGACCCGGTAGAATGAGATTATCTTTGGGACCAAAAAAACTATCATTGCAGGTGACTACAAACCCGCCATTGATCACGGCAGCAAGATCTGACTGCTCGCCCGCGGCCCATTGCCGCATCACATATCCATGCACTCTGAGCCTTGCGACCCCACCGTCTGGAAAGATGGTCAGCCTGAGATGAGTCCAGCGGCGATCGGAGCTCACACCAAAAAGATTATGACTCCCACCCTGGAGCTTGGACTTTGTAAGTAAGGGCTGCCAAGGAGCCTTGGGATCCAGTGCCTCTTCATCGGATTTGGCTTCGAGAGCATCAATCGCGCAGTACTCGGGATAGTTACCCGTAAAAAAAGCCGTATCCACATTCACGCCCACGATTCGCCCCGGAGCTCCCAGCCGAATCACGCAGTAGTCGCGGTCATTTCCTGGAGCGAGATTACGCTTACGCCTGCTCTCCCAGCCATCCATCCACTTGCCGTTTTCGGTGTATTTGTCGGCAATAAAGATGGGGGCCTCGCCCTTGAGGAGATTCTCCCTACCGGCAAAAAAATCATCATTGGCATAAAGAGCCTTGCCGCCCACTTTTTCGCTCGCAAGATCCAGAAGCTCCGTGAAAGGGACAAAAAACTGGCCTGGGGCTTGAGTGATATTCATAAAGGTTTCCTCATTGACGGGGTAAGCTGGGTTCCCAGAGGCTCGTCACCCACGGGTTTTCCGCCAGCTGCGATCAGCTGGCCGCGCAAATAGGTTCTCAATACTTTTCCTAAGACCTTCATCTCCGCATAGGGAGTGATCGGGTGGCGATGCAGTACTTGCTCTTGTCGAAGGGTATCCTGCGTCTCCGCATCAAAAACCACAAAGTCAGCATCCGCTCCGGTTGTGAGGCTCCCTTTTTTGGATTCAAGCCCCAAAAAGGCTGATGTTCGCTCACTCATCAGTCGCGAAAGATCAGAAAGAGTGAGGCCCCGTTTTTTCATTTCAGTCCAGATCACAGGAAGCCCAAACTGCAACCCCGCAATCCCACCCCAGGCTTTCAAAAAATCGCCGCTCTCCCGAAGTTTCAAGGCGGGCGTACACGGGGAGTGATCCGACACCACAAATTCAATGTCGCCCTCTTGAAGACCCCGCCAAAGCTTCTCTCGGTTGGCATCTTCTCGGATGGGGGGACAACATTTGAAATGGGTGGCGCCTTCGGCAATCTTCTCGGCACTGAAGGTCAAATAATGCGGGCAGGTTTCGGCAGTCATAGGGACGCCCGAGGCCCTGGCCTCTCGGATATCCTGGGTCGCATCGGCAGCCGAGAGGTGAACAATGTGGGTGCGACAACCTGTCTCCCGCGAAAGCCGGATCATGAGTCGAATGGCATCGACCTCCCAGCTTGCGGGGCGGGACTCTAAAAACCCAAAATAATCTTGGGCACGTCTGGGCTTAAGCTCAACGGGCGTCTCGAGCTCTGCATGCACCAGGAGGGGGACCCCAAGTTTTGCCAAAATCGGCATGGCAATGCGGAGGTCTTTTTCACTGACATGCGGAAACTCATCAACTCCTGAGGGGCAGAGAAAACACTTAAAGCCAAAAACTCCAGCCCTCACCATAGGCTCAAGCTCAGAGGCGTTACCGGGAACGACCCCACCCCAAAAGCCATAATCCATGCGGCACTTGCCAGCGGCCTCGCGCATTTTGATGCGCAGGGATTCAAGGCTTGTCGTTGCCGGAATGGAGTTGAGCGGCATGTCGATGACCGTCGTGATCCCACCCACTGCAGCAGCGCGCGTTGCGGTTTCAAAGCCCTCCCACTCCGTACGACCCGGCTCATTGATGTGGGCATGAGTGTCGACGAGTCCTGGCAGAATCGTAGCCGCTCCAAAATCATGTACATCGGCGCCCGCGGGAGCGCTTTTGCCAGCGCGGATCTCGCCGATCTTACCGTCGCGCACTTCAAACGCAGCTTGTGCAGGCTCTTGTCCAGGCAGCACTACGTCTTTACTTTGAATCCAGAATGCGCTCACTGAAGCTTTGCCCCTTGCCGGATCCAGCGCCCGAGGATGGCGCGCTCCTCATCCGTGATGCCCGTCTTGTTGTTCATGGGCATGGTCTTGGTCACGACCACTCGAAACTGAATTTTTTCGGCCATGGCGCGTACTTTTTCGGGCGAATCAAACATGACTCCATTAGGAGCTACCTTAAAAATATCATCCGTTGGGGCTGGCGAGTGGCATTGCGTGCAGCGTTTTTCGATCACTTGATGAACTTCGGAATAAGCCACAGGAGGACCCAGGTCCTCAGTTGCTGCCACAGACAAGCCTCGGGGAGCGGTCATCCCCACAACAGCCAAAATGGATGCCGCCGCTGGGATCGCTGCCCAGTTCTTTGCGCTCGTTTTTCCAATCATCACGTGGCGAATCGCAGCGCCCGCAAAGATCATCAACAGGAGAATGATCCAGTTTTGCGCATGACCATAAGTCATGGAGTAGTGATTGCTCAGCATGATGAAGAGCACCGGAAAGGTCATGTAGCTGTTGTGAACCGATCGGCGCTTGGCTGCCATCCCGTGGCCATAATCCGGGATCCGTCCTTCGGCCGTAGCATCGATCATCTTTTGCTGTGCAGGAAGAATCCTCACCCAAACGTTCAGCACCATGAGGGTGCCCAACATTGCTCCGACGTGAATGAAGGCGGCCCTGCCACTGAGCGTCTTGCAGAGGCCGTAGATGATTCCAACCAGCGCGATGTAGCAAAAGGCCGTGGCAATCCCGGATCGCTTTTTTCCAAACTCAGAGTTCCAAAGCCAATCATAAGAAAACCAAGAGACCACCAGAAGTCCCAAACCCAAGGCTGAAGCCGCGCCTAGGGAGATCGATGAGACATTGGAGTCGAGGAGATAAACCCCACCGGTGAGGTAGTAGAGATTCACTAAGAGCACGATCCCCGTGAGTACGGTGAACATGGCCTCCCACTTGAACCAATGCAGGGTCTTTGGCATTTCGCCCGGGCGGATCTTTCGCTTCTGCACTTCGTAGAAGCCCCCGCTGTGCACCATCCAGAGCGAGCCCTCGACTCGCTCATCGGGTTTCTCGGGCGCTTCGAGGCTCGAGTCGAGCCACATGAAGTAAAACGAGCTCCCGATCCACGAGATTCCGGCAACCAGATGAATCCAACGAAGCGACAGACTGAACCATTCCTGAAGGTGCGCAAGCATGCGCGAGGTTTTCCTCCAGAAACGCGCTTTTTTCTAGGGCCTATTCAGCTTGCATGACGCGCAAAGTCATCGGCGGTGTTCAGGTTGGCAAGGACTTTAGCGTCACTCACTTCGACCCGAGCCACCTGTCCGGCTGGGAGCTGCTGGATCTGATGATCGAGTCGTGCCTCAGCTGCGACCGGGGACACCCCTAAAAGGCGCCTCGAGAACTCAGGCGAAAGTCTCACGGGATGCCCTCCCCGCCCCAAATGGACGGGAACCGTGGCATCCGTGCTTCGAACCGAGGCCTCTTGATCCAAAGACTCCCAAACTGCTCGTGAAGGACACGGCACATCCACGGGGAGCACCCAGGCCGCCTTGGCTTCGGTCCCCAGCATTTCAAGTCCTGCCTGAAGGGATGAGAAGGGACCGCGATCCGGGTCGGGATTGATGACGGTTTCCACGCCCTCGGCCTTGAGGTGCGCCTTCAGGACTCGCTCATAGGCCTCGCGGTGGTGACCTAGAACCACAATGATCTTTCCTGCTCCCGCGCGCTTGAGGGATTCGATCTGCCGATCGATCCAAGGTCTGCCTTGAACTTCAATGAGACCCTTGGGCATCCCGGCTCGGGCGGACTTTCCGGCCGCCAGTACGATCACTGCGTGATTCTTGAGTAAGCTTTCCATAGTAAATCCCCAACAGTTCGGCTCCCAGACTGATGGCGATCTCCTGCGGAGCTTTGCCACCAATTTCCAATCCGATTGGAGATGTTACACGCTCAAGCAAAGCCTCGGGTAGACCTCTTTGTGTCAAGCGGAGTTTAAATTTTTCCCACTTGGCCCAGCTCCCAATTAAACCGAGATAACGGGTCATTCGATTTTTACGCAGAATGTCTTCGAGGATTTTTTCGTCGAGATCATGACGAAAAGTCATGATCGACACATAAGTTTTTTCGGGATCCCACTGCGCCTGACCCACAAACTCATCCCACTCACATTCGTGGCGAACCACGCCCGTTGGCAAAAGGGGAGCGTTGACCCACTGAGATCTCTCGTCAATTAAGTGCACGGTA
>Ga0169931_10004292_pt1 | contig 22252 bp, 22 predicted proteins | sample Kivu_15m_20L_FD_129675 | JGI IMG/M metagenome (GOLD analysis project Ga0169931, IMG submission 129675) | Freshwater microbial communities from Lake Kivu, Western Province, Rwanda to study Microbial Dark Matter (Phase II) - Kivu_15m_20L... | ecosystem: Environmental > Aquatic > Freshwater > Lake...
GTCGCTGACCAGCCTGCGGGAGAAGCTGGTGAAGATCGGCGCCCAGGTCGTGCGCCACGCCCGCTACGCCGTCTTCCAGATGGCCGAGGTCGCGGTACCGAGAGAACTGTTCGAGAAAATCCTGCGGCTGATCGACGGGCTGCGACCACGAGAACCGACACCATGCTGACGGCAGGAGGCGGTCGCGCGAAGCCGGCGACAGGCGAAGTGCGCCCGCATTGCGGCAAAATCAGCGAGAATCGCACGATGGGGGCGTGGCAGGGCGGTCAAGCCGACGATCCTGCTGCGAAGGACGTCGTCACTACGCGGTCCCACCTTCCGGAAGGGCAGGAGCTGGGCTATCCTGTCGTCAATCGGGAGCGGATCGGCCGCCCATCTGGGAAATGTCGGTCTAAGCATGTCCATCGCGAGAGAGGGACCTCACCATGGATACGCATGTTCTGCCGCGGGCGCAGTCTGGCCTGATCACCCCTTCGTACCGGGCGATGCAAGCGGAGTTGCACGCGTCGCGTCCGGATTATGGCGTGGCCTCCACGGCATTCGCTCCCTTGGTCTCCCGGGTCGTGAAGCAGCTGGGCGTGCGCGAGCTGCTCGACTACGGGGCGGGCAAGGGGCGGCTCGGCCAGTCGCTGGCGGGCGAGCATGGGGAAGCCCTGGTCGTGCACCACTACGACCCCGCCATCGAGGCCTGGTCCGCCGATCCGGAGCCGCGCGAGATGGTGGCGTGCATCGACGTGCTCGAGCATATCGAGCCGGAGTGCCTCGACCCGGTGCTCGACGACCTGCGTCGCGTCACGCGTCGCGTCGGCTTCTTCACCATCCACACGGGGCCGGCCGCGAAGGTGCTCTCGGACGGGCGCAACGCCCACCTCATCCAGAAGCCGAGCAAGTGGTGGCTGGAGCGAATCGCCAAGCGGTTTTCCGTCGTCCATCTCTCGGAATACGAGCAGGGCTTCTGCGTGATCGTGGCGCCGCTGCCGGCGGCCTGATCGCCTGCCCGATCGCTTGGCTGGCCGTTCGCGCGGGCAGTGGGCGCGCGGGCAGCTGGCGCGTGCGGCGGGAGCCCGCGGCCGGCACATCGCCGCGCCGGCGACGGCCCCCGCTCGCGACCGCCCCCGCTTGCGTCCGGCTAGTGCGCGAGCCGCAGGTCGAAGAAAAGTATGTCCCGGCGCGCGTCCACGCCCTCGACGTGCTCCACGCCGTGGAAGCACCTGTCGGTCTTCGGGAACGCGAAGAGCGTGTTGGGCACGTAAGGCATCGACACGATGCGCTCGAACTTCGCGAACGGGTGATGCGGGCCGCCCGGGCAGGTGAAGGAGCGGTCGAGCGGCGCATAGATCGACGTGCCGAGATCCGCGCGCTCCGAGCTCGAGGGCAGGTAGATCAGCACCGAGACCACCTTCGAGGGGCTGTCGGTATGCGGCCCGAGCGAATAGGAATCCAGGTCGCGCATCAGGAAGCTCTCGGAGCTCAGCTGGATCCCGGGCGAGTCGGTCCCGATGCCGAGCCGCGGCGCGATGACGTCGTAGAACTTGGCCATGATCCAGTGGCCGAACTCCGGTTCCTTCATCAGGTCGAACACGGAGCGCCAGAACTCGGCGCGCGCGGGCTCGATCGAGCCCTCGGCCATGCGGTCGGGGAACAGGGCGAGGCGCCTCGGGCTGTAGCCCGATCCGACCCGGCCCGTGTCGCGCAGCGGGATGTACTCGCCAGACTCCGGCAGCATCTCCTGGATGCGCGCGTAGAACGACGGCGGGAAGACCTCGTGCACCAGCACGTGGGGGAACGGATAGTTGAAGACCGGCGCGTTCGCGACCCGGTAGACCAGGTGCCGCCTAGCGTCGGAAAACATGCTCGGCCACTCCCTTGAAGGGACCCTCGGCGCGGGTGGCGCGGGCGACCTGCTCCGCATCGATCGCGAAGCCGGCCTCGAGCAGGTCGCGGACGACGATCCGATGTGCCTCGATCGACGGGTTTATCTCGATGCAGGAGCTGCGCAGCCCCGGGTCGCCGAGCAGCTTGCGCGCGCCCTCGAGCACGAGGTGCTCGAAGCCATCTACGTCGATCTTGATGTGGTTCGGCCGATCGATGGCGCGCGCCTCGACCATGTCGTCCAGCGTCGCGGAGACGCAGCCCTGGCTGACCGGGAACCTGCTGGGCGCGAGGTTGAAGTCGACCTCCGCGCCGAAGCTGTTGCACGAGTTCCCGGCTCCGGGCTCGCGGATGTAGAGGCGGTCGTACCGGCGCGCGTTCGAGAGCGCGAGCGGCCAGCACGTCACCCAGTCGCTCACCTTGTTGACGAGCGCGTTCCTGCACAGGATGGAGAAGTTGTCCGCCTCGGGCTCGAAGGCGTGGACGCGGACGCCCTGCTTCACCGCCGCGTAGATCGAGTACATCCCGACATTGGCGCCGACGTCGAACAGGACGTCCCCGGCCTCCATCGAATCGAGCCACTCGATCGTCGATGGCTCCTTCTTGAAGAGCGTCTGCGCCCGCCACACGGTCCGCGAGTTCGGGGTCACGTAGTTGATCCGCGAGCCGCCGACATCCACCGTCGTGACCGGCGTGATGCGCTCGTATTCCTGGATGGTCATGCCTGCCATGGGGATCCTCGGGTTCCGCTGGCACCCGTGTAGACCGATAACCCTAACGAAGGGTTAGCCATGACGGCCCGGCGACGTCCCGGCGGCCGTTGCCCCTTCCCCGGGGCGCCCCGCGCGCCTCAGGCCGCGCGCGGCCTGAGGCTGCGCGCCGCGAAGTCCTGGTAGAGGCTCCAGGTGCGCTGCGCCATGGGGCCGTGCGGCAGCGGGCGATCCTCGAGCCTCGTGCAGTACCGGATCTTCGCGTAGTTGCCGGTGGAGAAGAGCTCGTCGGCCTCCATCAACTCGTCGAAGGAGATCGTGCGCTCGCGCACCTCGACGCCGTCGGCGCGCAGCAGCTGGATCGCGCGCTGGCGCGTGAGGCCGTTGAGGAAGCAGCGGTTGTGGACCGGCGTCGAGACGACGCCGTCCTTCGCCATGAAGAGGTTCGCGGCCATGAACTCCGCGACGTTGCCGTTCGGGTCGAGCACGACGGCGCCGTCGAAGCCGCGGCGCTTCGCCTCGAGGTGGATGAGGCCGACCTGCGCGTAGAGGCCCGACGCCTTGGCGTCGGTGGGCATCGTCTCCGGGCTCGGGCGTCGGCGGCGCGCGAGGCAGGCGGTGAAGCCCGTCCCGGCCGGAAGCTTCGCCTCCTCGAGGTAGAGCGCGAAGCGCGTCGTCGTCGCGTCGGGCCCGAGCGGGCCGTCCTCGGCCCAGAACATCGGCCGCACGTAGAGCTCCGCGTCGTCCGCGAACTGGTCGGCGCCCTGCCAGGCGAGGCGCTCGATGGCCGGCCCGTCGATGGCCGGGGCGAGGCCGATGGTGCGCGCGGATTCCACGGCGCGCGCGCAATGCAGGTCGAGGTCGGGTCCGAGCCGGCGGTAGATGCGCCCGCCGTCGAAGACCATCGACCCGAGCCAGGCGCCATGGGTGTTGGCGGTCATGATCGGCGTCCTGCCGTCCATCCACGACCCGTTGAAGAAGGTGACCGACCTGCCGCCCGACTGCATGCGCCGCTCCTCGCGTCCGAAGGGGCGCGGAAGCTACTGTGCGGCGCGGCGATCCGGAAGGGGGCAGGCGCTGCGCGCGCGTCACTGGCTGGCCCAGAGGATGCGATGGAGGAAGCCGACCTCGCCGCGGGGAAGCTCCAGCGGCGCGGCGGGCACCGGGATCGGGTGCAGCACCAGCACGGCCTCGTCCAGCCGCGCGACCTCCGCGAGCAGCAGCCCGCCGCCGCGCCGCCCGAGCGCCACGCGGTCGCCGGCGCGCGCGGCGCTGCGCGGGCCGAGCACGATCATGTCGCCGGCGCGATAGACCGGCGCGCGCGCATCGTCGTCGACGCGCATCGCGTAGGCGTGCGGGTCGGCGATGCCCGGGAAGTCGATCTCCGCCCAGCCGTCGCCCGCGGGCAGCCCCTGCGCGTCGAAGCATCCGCCGGCGGCGACGCGCCCGCCCGGGATCAGGGGCAGCCGCCTGCCGCCCGACCCGGGGCTGGCGAACTCCGCGAGCCTGCGGCCGGTCGCCGCGAGGATCTTCGAGATCGATTCGGTGGAGGGCAAGCGTGGTCGCCCGCCCGCGGCGAGGCGCTTCGAGCGGTTGAACGTGGTCGGGTCGAGGCCGGCGCGCCGCGCGAGCCCCGAGGGCGAGGTGCCGCTATCGGCCGCAAGCCTGTCGATCGCGCGCCAGATGTCGGCGTGGCCCAGCATGGCGACGAGGCCACCACGCGGTGGCGCGCCTGGACATGCGCCGGATCACGGCGCGCTGCGGCGCGTCAGCGCTGCCGGTCGCGGAACGGATGGGCCGGGTAGACGCCGAGGATGCGCAGGTCGCTGGCGTAGAAGCGCAGCTCCTCGAGCGCCAGCTGCAGCGGGCGCCGCGAGGGATGGCCCTCGACGTCGACATAGAAGCGCGTCGCCGTGAACGACCCGCCGACCATGTAGCTCTCGAGCTTGGTCATGTTGACGCCGCTGGTCGCGAAGCCGCCCAGCGCCTTGTAGAGCGCGGCCGGCACGTTGCGGACCTGGAACACGAAGGTCGTGATGACCCGGCCCTTGCCCGGCCTCGCCACGCGCGGGGTGCGCGACAGCACGAGCATGCGCGTGGTGTTGGAATGGTCGTCCTCGATGTTGGCCTTCAGCGTGGCGAGCCCGTAGAGCTTGCCCGCGAGGGACGAGGCGATGGCCGCGCGCGTGACGTCGCCGCTCGCCGCGATCTCGGCCGCCGAGCCCGCGGTATCCGACCCGACGACGCGGCGCAGGCCGAGCCTGCGCGTCGTGCCGCGGCACTGGTCGAGCGCCTGGACGTGGCTCTGCACCGTGCGGATCGTGCGCAGCGTGGCGCCCTTCGGCGCCAGGAGCTGGTGGCGCACCGGCTGGAACCACTCGCCGACGATGTGCAGGCCGGCGTCGGGCATGAGGTGGTGGGCGTCGGCGACGCGGCCCGCGGTCGAGTTCTCGATCGGGATCATCGCCAGGCGCGCGTGCCCCTTCTGCACGGCCGCGAAGGCCTCGTCGAAGCTCGTGCAGGGCAGGGTGCGCAGGCGCGGGTAGGCGCTGCGGCAGGCGAGGTCGGAATAGGCCCCGGCCTCGCCCTGGAAGGCGATGAGGGCGGGCAGCGTCCTGGGCATGGGTCAGCTTCCGGGGTTGAGCATCTGGCGCGCGCGCTCGAGGTCCTCGGGCGTGTCGACGCCGAGCGGCACCGCGTCGACGACGATGGCGTCGATGCGCATGTCGGCCTCGAGCGCGCGCAGCTGCTCGAGGCGCTCGCGCCGCTCCAGTGGCGCGGGAGGCAGCGCCACGAAGCGCGTCAGCGCGGCGCGGCGATAGGCATAGAGGCCGATGTGGTGGAAGAGCGGGCCCGGGCCGGTGGGCGCGGTGGCGCGCGTGAAGTAGAGCGCCCGGCCGATGCGGCGCGCCTCGTCGCGCATCGACAGCACGGCCTTCACGACGTTCGGGTTGGCGCGCTCCTCGTCGCGCACGATCTCCGCGACCAGGGTCGCGATGTCGACCTCGGCGACCTCGAGCGGCGCGAGCGAGGCGCGGATGGTCTCCGGCGCGATGGTCGGCAGGTCGCCCTGGACGTTGACGACCGCGTCGTGCCGCCCCTCGGCATCGACCTTGAGCAGCGCCTCGTGGATGCGGTCCGAGCCGGAGGGATGCGAGGGGTCGGTCAGCACCGCCCGGCCGCCTGCGGCGGCGATCGCGTCGGCGATCGCGGGCTCCGCCGCGGCGACCACGACCGGTCCGATGTCGGCCTCCATGGCCCGGCGCCAGACATGCACGATCATCGGCTCGCCATGGATGTCGGCGAGGGGCTTGTCCGGCAGGCGGATCGAGGCGAGCCGGGCAGGCACGAGGATCAGGGGGTTCCTTGGGCGGCTGGACATGGGCCTCGTCGGGACGGCGTCGGGGCTGCGGCGGATTGTCGCGCCGACGCAGCCCCGGGCGCGACGCGCGCGCGGACCTTAAACCCTTCCGCCGCCAAGGCAAGTCGCGCGGCGGCGCGGGCGCGGTTCGTGTTGAAGCCACGGCGGCGCTTGGGCATATTGCGCGCGCTTTCCGCGTCCCCGCGAAGGTTCTTCGTGCCGGGCCCAATCCAGAGGCTGAAATGGATTCGTTCGAGTTCAACAAGATCGCCGGCGCGTTCCTGCTCGCGCTGCTGACGACGACCGTGATCGGCTACGCCGGCAACGCGCTGGTCCATCCGGTGAAGCTGGAGAAGAACGCCTTCGTGATCGACACGACCGCGGTGGCCGCCGCGCCCGCGGGCGGCGCCGCGCCCGCCGCCGCGCCGAAGCCCGACCCGATCTCCCCGCTCCTCGCCGCGGCCTCGGCCGACGCCGGCAAGACCGTGGCCCAGCGCCAGTGCGCCTCCTGCCACAGCTTCGAAAAGGGCGGCCGCAACGCTGTCGGCCCGAACCTCTGGAACGTCATCGCCGCGCAGAAGGGCCGCGTCGAGGGCTTCAAGTACTCGCCGGCCATTCAGGCCTCGGCCAGGCAGGCCGGCGACGACGGCAAGTGGACCTACGAGAACGTCAACGCGTTCCTGGTCAACCCGAAGGCCTACATGAACGGCACGCTGATGGCCTTCGCCGGGCTGCGCTCGGCGAAGGACCGCGCGAACCTCATCGCCTACCTGCGCGGCCAGGCCGACTCGCCGGCGGCGCTGCCCTGAGCGGCGCGCAGGCCGCGTCGTCCCGTCGAAGGGCGGCCCCCGGGGGCCGCCCTTCTTCGTTCCGGGCTGCCCGCTCCCGACCGGCAAGCCTCGCTTAACGGCTTGCGCCGAGATTGCTTCCCGACAGGCGCGAATCGACCGCGCCGCAGCAGCGACGGGAAGGGACATGACGCAAGCGATCACGGCCGGACTGAACCTCGACCTCTCGGTTCCCCTCACGTCGCTGCCGCGCGTGGACGGGACGGAGCGCAGGACCTGCGCGCTCGCGCTCCTCTGGTGGCAAGACCTCGCGGGCGATCGCCGCGCGCCGACGCGCCAGGACATCGCCACCGCGCCGGCGCCGGAATTCTGGAAGCACTTCTTCCTGCTGCGCTGCTCGGCGCAGGATGCGACGTCCAACCGCTTCGAGTGGGCGGCGCCGGTCGCCTGCCAGGCGCTGGGCCTCGACGCCAGGGGCCGCAGCCTCGCGCAGGCCTGGCCCGGTGACGTGCTCGAGCGCGCCGCCTTCGTGCAGCGCTCGGTGGCCGAGCTGCTGGTCCCGATCGAGGAGACGGGCCGCTGGCGGTCCGCCGAGGGCACCGACGTCGTCTTCCGCTGCCTGCTGCTGCCGGTCGCGGATGGCGAGGCGACGGCAAGCCACCTGCTGGGCGTGATGTCCTTCCACCGCCAGCGCGCCCTTGGCGCTTGAGATCGACGGTGCAGCGTGGCCTTATCGCCACGCCGATGACCGTCGAACTCCAGCGCATCAAGTCGCTCGCCATCCGCCTCGCCGACGCGGCGCGGCCGATAGCCCTTCGCTACTTCCGCAACGATCCCGACACCGAGACCAAGTCGGACGCGTCGCCGGTGACGATCGCCGACCGCGAGTCGGAACGGGTCATGCGCGAGATCATCCGCGCCGAGTTCCCGGAGCACGGGATCATCGGCGAGGAATGGGGATCCGACCGCGCCGACGCCAGCCATGTCTGGGTCCTCGACCCGATCGACGGCACGAAGTCCTTCGTCACCGGCCGGCCGCTCTTCGGTTCGCTCGTCGCGCTGTGCCGAGACGGGAAGCCGGTGGTGGGCGTGATCGACTGCCCGGCCGCGGCGGACCGGTGGGTCGGCGCCGCGGGCGACGCCAGCACGCACAACGGCAAGCCCTGCCGAACGCGCGCCTGCGCGCGGCTCGCCGACGCGGTGCTCTACGCGACCTCCCCCTACATGTTCGCGGGCCGCGACTGGGACGGCTTCGACCGCCTGCACGAGCAGGTGAAGTTCCCGATCTTCGGCAACGACTGCCACGGCTACGGGCTGGTCGCGAGCGGCTGGGCGGACCTCGTGGTCGAGGCCCAGCTCAAGGTCTATGACTGGGCGGCGCTGGTACCGGTGGCGGAGGGTGCCGGCGGCGTCATCACCGACTGGGCCGGGGCTCCGCTCGGCCTGCACAACGATGGCCGCGTCGTCCTTGCCGGCGACGCGCGCATGCATCGCGCGGCGCTTGCCGTCCTGAACGGCGGCTGAGGCCGCGCCCCGCCGGCGGCATCGCCGGAGCGGCCCCCTTGCCGGGAGGGGGTCCGCTCTCCACACTTTCCCCCGCCTCGAACCCCGTGGAGCGGACATGCGTCTTCTGGCCTTCCTCGCAGCGACGGGCCTCGCCGCCGCGGCCGGCCTCGGCCTTGCCGCCCCGGGCGCGCAGGCCCAGGCGACCCGTTCCCATGGCATCGCCATGCATGGCGACCTGAAATACGGGCCGGATTTCCGCCATTTCGACTACGCGAACCCGGACGCGCACAAGGGCGGCGAGGTCCGCTTCCACGCGGTCGGGACGTTCGACAGCTTCAACAGCTGGATCCTCGGAGGCGTCCCCGCCGGCGTGGCGAGCGCCACCATCGACACCCTGATGGCCAGCTCCGCCGACGAGCCCTTCTCGAAATACTGCCTCGTCTGCGAGACGGTGGAGGTGCCCGACGATCGCAGCTGGATCGTCTTCCACCTCAGGCCCGAGGCGCGCTTCCACGACGGTTCGCCGATCACGGCCGAGGACGTCGCCTGGACCTTCGAGACCATCCGCACCAAGGGCCATCCCTTCTTCCGCTCCTACTACGGCGGCGTGCGCGCCGCCGAGGTGCTTGGCCCGCGCGCCGTGCGCTTCACCTTCTCCGACGCGACCAACCGCGAGCTGCCGCTGATCGTGGGCGAGCTGCCGGTGTTCTCGAAGGCGTGGTGGGCGACGCGCGACTTCTCGCGCCCCTCGCTCGAGCCGCAGCTGGGCTCCGGGCCCCTGCGCGTCGATGCCTTCGAGGCGGGGCGCTTCGTGACGCTGCGCCGCGTGCCGGGCTACTGGGGCCGCGACCTGCCGGTGCGGCGCGGGCACAACAACTTTGACGCCATGCGCTACGACTGGTACCGCGACCCGACCGTCGCGCTCGAGGCGTTCAAGGCCGGGGAATACGACATCCGGCAGGAGAACCAGGCGCTCGCCTGGGCGACGCGCTACGAGGGCCCGGGCCTCGAGCGCGGCCTCTACCGCAAGGAGGAGATCGCGGAGGAACGCACCAACGGCATGCAGGGCTTCGTCATGAACCTGCGCCGCGAGCAGTTCCGCGACGCGCGCGTGCGCGAGGCGCTGGCCCATGCCTTCGACTTCGAGTGGTCGAACCGCCAGCTCTTCTTCGGCGCCTATGCCCGCACGCGCAGCTACTTCGACAATTCCGAGCTCTCGGCGCGCGGGCTGCCCGACGCGGGCGAGCTCGCGCTGCTCGAGCCGCTGCGCGCGCAGTTGCCGCCGCGCGTCTTCGCCGAGGAGTACCAGCCGCCGCGCACCGACGGCAGCGGCAACCTGCGCGACAACCTGCGCGTGGCGACGCGGCTGCTGCGCGAGGCCGGCTGGCAGGTGAAGGACGGCGTGCTGGTCGACGCGGGCGGCAAGCCCTTCCGCTTCGACATCCTGCTCAACCAGGGCGGCCTCTTCGAGCGCATCGCGCTGCCCTACCTCGAGAACCTCAAGCGCCTCGGCATCCAGGCCCAGACGCGCCTCGTCGATACCGCGCAGTACCAGCGCCGCCTCGAGGAGTTCGACTTCGACATGACGGTCACCGTCTTCGGCGCGTCGGATTCGCCGGGCAACGAGCAGCGCAACTACTGGAACTCCGCCAAGGCCGACGTCGTCGGCTCGGGCAACCTCGCGGGGCTGAAGAACGAGGCGATCGACCGGCTGGTGGAGGCGGTGATCTCGGCGCCCGACCGCGCCACGCTCGTGACCCGCACGCGCGCCCTCGACCGCGCGCTGCAATGGTCCTTCCTGGTCGTGCCGCACTGGCACACGCGCGTCGACCGCGTCGCCTACTGGGACCGCTTCGCGCGCCCGGCAGTCACGCCGCGCGTCGGCTACCTGCCCTCTGTCTGGTGGGTCGACCCGCAGCGCGACGCCGCGCTGCGCGAGAAGCGGGCGCAGGGGCGGTGAGCGCCGCCCCGCATCGCCGCCGGGGGCGCTGAGCCTTGGGCGCCTACATCGTCCGCCGCCTGCTGCTCGTGGTCCCGACGCTGCTCGCGATCATGGTCATCAACTTCGCAATCGTGCAGGCCGCGCCGGGCGGGCCGATCGACGTCGTGGTCGCGCAGATCAGGGGCCTCAACACGGACGCCACCGCGCGCTTCACCGGCGCCGGGGCGGGCGACATCCAGGGGCAGGGCGGGGCGCCGGGACAGGGCGGCGACGAGCGCAGCCGCGCCGGGCGCGGCATCGACCCGGAGATCATCCGCGACCTCGAGCGCCAGTTCGGCTTCGACCGGCCGATCGGCGAGCGCTTCGCCATGATGATGGCGCGCTACGCGACATTCGACCTCGGCCGCTCCTACTTCAAGGGGCGCGACGTCGTCGACCTGGTCGTCGACAAGCTGCCGGTGTCGATCTCGCTCGGGCTGTGGACGACGCTGATCGTCTACCTGATCTCGATCCCGCTCGGCGTGCGCAAGGCCATCCGCGACGGCTCGGCCTTCGACGTTTGGACCTCGGGCATCGTGATCGCGGGCAACGCGATCCCGGGCTTCCTCTTCGGCGTCATGCTGATCGTGCTCTTCGCGGGAGGCGGCTTCCTCAAGCTCTTCCCGCTGCGCGGCCTCGTCTCGGAGGGCTTCGCCTCGATGACGCCGATGCAGCAGGCCATGGACTACCTCTGGCACATGGTGCTGCCGGTGACGGCGATGGTGGTCGGCGGCTTCGCGGGCCTGACCATCCTCACCAAGAACTCCTTCCTCGACGAGATCGGCAAGCAGTACGTCGTCACCGCGCGCGCCAAGGGCCTGCCCGAGCGGCGCGTGCTCTACGGCCATGTCTTCCGCAACGCCATGCTGATCGTGATCGCGGGCTTCCCGGCGGCGTTCATCGGCGTGTTCTTCACCTCCTCGCTGCTCATCGAGGTGATCTTCTCGCTCGACGGGCTCGGCCAGCTCGGCTGGGAGGCGGCGATCAACCGCGACTACCCGGTGATGTTCGCGACGCTCTACGTCTTCACCCTCATGGGGCTGGTGATGAAGATCGTGGGCGACCTGACCTACACGCTGGTCGACCCGCGCATCGACTTCGCGGGGCGCGGATGAGCCTCGCCGGGCGCCTCTCGCCGCTCAACCGCCGGCGCCTGGAGAACTTCCGGCGCAACCGCCGCGGCTTCTGGTCGCTCTGGATCTTCCTCGCGCTTTTCGCGGTGTCGCTCGTCTCCGAGGTGATCGCCAACGACCGCCCGCTGCTCGTGCGCTACGAGGGGCAGCTGCGCGTGCCCTTCCTCGTCGCCTACCCGGAGACGGCCTTCGGCGGCGACTTCGAGACCGAGGCCGACTACCGGGATCCTTTCGTGCGCAACGCGATCGAGGAGAAGGGCTGGATCGTCTGGCCGCTCATCCCCTTCGGCCACGGGAGCGTCGACAAGGACCTCGGCGTGCCCTTCCCGGCGCCGCCCTCGCGCACGCACTGGCTGGGGACCGACGACCAGGGCCGGGACGTCGTGGCGCGGCTGCTCTACGGCTTCCGCATCTCCGTCCTGTTCGGCCTGACCCTGACGCTGGTCAGCTCGGTGGTCGGCGTCGTGGTCGGCGCGCTGCAGGGCTATTTCGGCGGCTGGGTCGACCTGTCGGTGCAGCGCTTCCTCGAGGTCTGGGGCGGCATGCCCGTCCTCTACCTGCTGATCATCCTCTCGGCCTTCATCCAGCCGAGCTTCTGGTGGCTGCTGGCGCTGCTGCTGCTGTTCTCCTGGATGGCGCTGGTCGACGTCGTGCGCGCGGAGTTCCTGCGCGCGCGGAACTTCGACTACGTGCGCGCCGCGCGCGCGCTCGGCGCGGGCGACGCCTCGATCATGTTCCGCCACGTACTTCCCAACGCGATGGTGGCGACGCTCAGCATGATGCCCTTCATCCTCTCCGGCTCGATGGTGCAGCTCTCGTCGCTCGACTTCCTCGGCTTCGGCCTGCCGCCGGGCTCGCCCTCGCTGGGCGAGATGATCACGCAGGGCAAGAACAACCTGCAGGCGCCGTGGCTCGGCGTCTCGGCCTTCGTCGTGATCGCGGCCATGCTCTCCCTGCTGGTCTTCGTGGGCGAGGCCGTGCGCGACGCCTTCGACCCGCGCAAGACCTTCCGCTGAGGACGATGGCGATGGCCCCCCCGCTCCTCGAGGTCAACGACCTCTCCGTGACCTTCGACCTCGGCGGCGGCCGGCGCGCGACGGCCGTCGACCGCGTGTCCTTCTCGCTCGGGCGCGGGGAGACGCTGGCGCTGGTCGGCGAGTCCGGCTCCGGCAAGTCGGTGAGCGCGCTCTCCGTCCTGCAGCTCCTGCCCTATCCGCTCGCCGCGCACCCGCCCGGCGGCTCGATCCGCTTCGACGGCGAGGAGCTGCTCGGCGCCGGCGAGGCGCGCATGCGCCAGGTGCGCGGCAACCGCGTCGCGATGGTGTTCCAGGAGCCGATGACCTCGCTCAACCCGCTGCACACGATCGAGCGGCAGGTCGGCGAGGCGCTGGTGATCCACAAGCGCCTGTCGCCGGCGGCGGCGCGCGCGCGCATCGTCGAGCTGCTCGGCCTGGTGGGCATGGGCGCGCAGGCCGAGCGCCGCCTCGGCGCCTACCCGCACCAGCTCTCCGGCGGCCAGCGCCAGCGCGTGATGATCGCGATGGCGCTCGCCAACGAGCCCGACCTGCTGATCGCCGACGAGCCGACGACGGCGGTCGACGTCACCATCCAGGCGCAGCTGCTCGAGCTGCTCTCCGGCCTGCAGAAGCGCCTCGGCATGGCGATGCTGTTCATCACCCACGACCTCGGCGTCGTGCGGCGCATCGCGTCCCGCGTCGCGGTGATGCAGTCCGGGCGCATCGTCGAGTCCGGCCCGGTCGCGGAGGTCTTCTCCAATCCGTCGCACGACTACACGCGCCACCTGCTCTCCGCCGAGCCGAAGGGCCGGCCCGCGCCGCGCGACCCCGCGGCGCCGGTCGTCCTGGAGGCGAGGGACCTCCGGGTCTGGTTCCCGGTCAAGGCGGGCGTGCTGCGGCGCATCGTGTCGCACGTGAAGGCCGTCGACGGCGTCGACCTGTCGCTGCGCGAGGGCCATACGCTGGGCGTGGTCGGCGAGTCCGGCTCGGGCAAGACGACGCTGGGCATGGCGCTGCTGCGCCTCGAGGGCTCGCGCGGCGAGATCCGCTTCTCCGGCCGCGACGTGCAGGCGCTGCGCGGCCGCGCCCTGCGCCCGCTGCGGCGCGAGATGCAGGTCGTCTTCCAGGACCCGTTCGGCAGCCTCTCGCCGCGGCTCTCCGTGGGCGAGATCGTCGCCGAGGGGCTGCGCATCCACGGCCTCGGTGCCGACGCCGCCGCGCGCGACGCGATGGTGGTGGAGGCGCTGCGCGAGGTGCGCCTCGACCCGCAGACGCGCCACCGCTACCCGCACGAGTTCTCCGGCGGCCAGCGCCAGCGCATCGCGATTGCGCGCGCGCTGGTGCTCAAGCCGCGCCTCGTCGTGCTCGACGAGCCGACCTCCGCGCTCGACATGTCGGTGCAGGCCCAGATCGTCGACCTGCTGCGCGAGCTGCAGGCGCGCCACCGCCTGTCCTACGTCTTCATCAGCCACGACCTTAAGGTCGTGCGCGCGCTCGCCGACGAGGTGATGGTGCTGAAGGACGGGCGGGTGGTGGAGCGCGGCCCCGCCTCGGCGGTGTTCGACGCGCCACGCGAGCCCTATACGCGCGCGCTCATGGCCGCCGCGTTCGAGCTCGCCGCCATCGGCGGCGGCGCGGTGCGCGAGTAGCGCCGCCGCGTCAGCGCTTGGCGATGGTGAGCGTCCAGTCCTTGCGCTGCGGGAAGTGGCGCGCGAGGAAGCGGTAGGTCGTGCGCAGCGCCTTCTCCAGCGTCTCGCTGCGCTCGGTCGCGATCGGCTCCCAGAGCTGGATCAGCTCCTCCCACTTCATGAATCGCACGTGGAGCTCATCGCGCATCGTGCGGATGAACTGGGTCTGCCGCGGGATGTCGCGCAGCACCTGCCGCACGTCGGCCATCTGCGTGTAGACCATCTGGAAGATCGACGGGAATTCCTCCATCGGCCCGCGCAGCAGCGCCTGGATGCGGCCGACGTCCTCGAAGGTCTGGCGCTCGCGCCGGTACATTTTCCCGGCGTCGGCGATCTTGCGCTGGATCATCTTGATTTTGCCGTGGCGCTCGCGCAGCGCCTCGATGTAGGCCAGCTCGCGCGCGACCGTCTCGAGCTGGTCGTAGATCATCTCCTTGGTCTCGCGACCCTGGCGCTCCGTCTTCGCGATGTCGACCAGCGCCTCCGAGACGGCGTTCTTCGTCTCGTCGTCGTTCGCCATCTTGTTCAGCACCTGGAACTCGTTCGCCTCGAACTCGCCCGCGGCGCGCGGGTTGATGAGGTTGTAGGACAGGCGCGCGATGGCGACGGTCTGGTGGTGCGGCTCGACCGTCCAGGACGAGGTGCCGTCGAGGATCTCGCGCGGTATCGAGTCGCCGGGGCGGATCTGCTTCACGTAGCGCAGGCTGCGCGCGACGACCCGCAGCAGCTTGCCGTCGTCGGTGTCGGCGCCGAGGCCGAACTCCGCCGCCAGCGTCGGGATGGTCAGCGACACCTTCAGCTCTCCCATCGTGACGTTGTAGACGGGTTCGTCCGTGGCGGGAGAGACCGCGAAATGCGCGCCCTTCACCGCGAAGAGGCGGTGCTTGAAGAGGAAATGCGTGCTCGCGTCGCGGGCCTTGGCGTCGCCGTTCGCGACATCTTCCCCGACCGGATCGGTGCCGCCGGCGGTGGCGCTGGGGTCGCTGGTCATCGTCCTCGTCGGCGGCCGCGAATGCGCGACCGCTCCGAATGCTTAGGTTGCCGAATAGCCAGGACGACGCCCCGGCTCATGTCAGGGGAGTCCTAGCACGTTCGGCCACGAGTCCGAAAAGCGCGCGCAGGGCCTGGACCTCCGCGCCCTCGGGCCGTCCAGGACGTGCGCTGGCGTTCCATGCATAGACGTCGATATGGACCCAGGGGATGCCCGCGCCGACGAATTCCTGCATGAACAGCGCCGCCGTGATCGACCCGGCCATCGGGCCGGAGCTGACGTTGTTGAGGTCGGCGACCTTGCTGTCCAGCATCGGCCGGTAGGGCTTCCAGAGCGGCATGCGCCAGACCGGGTCGGCCTCGGCATCGGCGTGGCGGGCGAGGGCGGCGGCGACCGCGTCGTCGTTGCAGTAGGTCGCCGGCAGGTCGGGGCCGAGCGCGACGCGCGCCGCGCCCGTCAGCGTCGCCATGTCGACGATCAGCGCCGGCCTGTCCTCGCTGGCGAGGTGCAGCGCGTCGGCGAGGATCAGCCGCCCCTCGGCGTCGGTGTTGCCGATCTCGACGGTCAGCCCCTTGCGCGACTCGATGACGTCCATCGGGCGGAAGGCATTGCCCGAGACGGAGTTCTCGACCGCCGCCACGAGGACGCGCAGCCGCACCGGCAGCCTGGCGCGCACGATCATCCGCGCGAGGCCGAGCACGTGCGCCGCGCCGCCCATGTCCTTCTTCATGAGGCGCATGCCATCGGCCGGCTTGAGGTCCAGGCCTCCGGTGTCGAAGCAAACGCCCTTGCCGACCAGGGTCACGCGGGGGTGCGACATGTCGCCCCAGGAGAGGTCCACGAGCCGCGGCGGGCGCGACGAGGCCCTCCCCACGGCGTGGATCAGCCGGTGGCCCTCGGCGAGCAGGTCGGCGCCGGTGACGACGCGCGACTCCATGCCGAGCTCGGACGCCATCGCCACCGCGGCGGCCGCGAGCTCGCCGGGACCCATGTCCTGGGCGGGCGTGTTGACGAGGTCGCGCACGAAGCCGTCGGCCTCGATCGAGCGCTGGACCGCGGCGCGATCCGCGCCCGCGGGCACCACCAGCCGCGCCGCCGCGCGCGCGGGCTTGCGGTAGCGCGCGAACTGGTAGGCGCCCACGCCCCAGGCGATGGCCGCGCGCGTGGCCGTGGCGGGCGCAAGGTCGCCGGCGACCTTCCAGGCCGCCGCGGGCAGCCGCATCGGCAGGCTCGCGAGGCGCCAGAAATCGGTCGGCGAGCCGTCATCCGCGAAGACGAAGGCGGCGCCGACCGCGCCCTTGCCGCCGGGCGAGGGCAGGAGCGCGAGCTCGCCCGGCTTGCCGGAGAAGCCCGAGGCGTCGAGCCATGCGCGCGTCGCCGCGGGCAGCTTCTTCTTCCACGCCCCGAGCGCGGCGCTGGCGAGGAGGAAGAGCGGGCGCGCGCGCTGCGCGGAAGTCACGACGGCCGATGCCATGGGGATGCTCCGATGCGGCTGGAGGACGAGTCCAACTTGCCCCGTCGGGGAGTTCGTTGCCAAGGGATGGCGGCGCGCGCTACATCCGCTCCATGGGCAGGACGATGCTATACATCGGCAACAAGCGCTATTCCTCGTGGTCGATGCGCGGCTGGCTGGCCTGCCGCCTCGCGGGCCTCGCCTTCGAGGAGGTGACGATCCCCCTCGACCTCGCGGAGACCCAGGCGCGGATCCGCGCGATCTCGCCCTCGGGCCGCGTGCCCTGCCTGCACCATGCGGGCGACGTCGTCTGGGATTCGATGGCGATCGCGGAATACTGCGCCGAGCTCGCGCCCGGCCTCTGGCCGGCGGATCGCGCCGCGCGCGCGCATGCGCGGGTGGTCGCGGCCGAGATGCATTCCGGGTTCGTCGAGCTGCGCCGCGCGATGTTCTTCAACCTCGGGCGCAGCATGGCCGGGCAGGGCCGCACGCCCGGCGCGCTCGCCGACATCGCGCGCATCTCCGCGCTCTGGTCCGGGACGCGCGCGCGCTTCGGCGCGGGAGGCCCCTTCCTCTTCGGCGCCGGCTTCACGATCGCCGACGCGTTCTACGCACCGATCGCCTGCCGCTTCATGACCTGGGAGCCCGAGCTCGACGCCGGCGCGCGCGCCTATGTTGAGGCGGTGCTGCGCTATCCGCTGGTCGAGGAATGGGTGGCTGGCGGCGTGGCCGAGACCTGGCGCTCGCCGCGCTACGAGGAGGCGCCGGCGACCTGAGCCGCCGGCGGCGCCCTCAGCGGCGGATGAGAAGCACCGGCGTGCTGCATTTCGCCAGCACGCGCTGCGCCGTGGAGCCCATCAGCAGGGCGCCGAGCGCGCCATGGCCGTGCGAGCCCATGACCACGAGGTCGAACCTGCCGCTCTCGGCGACCGCGGAGATCTCGTCGCCGGGGATGCCCTCGCGCGTCACGAGGCGCGCCGACCAGCCCTTCTGCCTGAAATAGGCCATCACGCCCTTGGTCGCGGCCTGCGTCTCGTCGGCGTGGAGCTTGTCGACGAGCTCCTTGCCGACGGCGCGCCGCACGCGCGGCGCCACGGGGGAGCGCACATGCACCAGCACGAACTCGTCCGCCTTGCCGAACATCTCGTCGTGCGCGCCGATATAGGCGAGCATCTTCGCGGTGAACGGGCTGCCGTCGACGGGAAGCAGGATCTTCATGGCGTGTCCTCCGGTGGCGCGCTGCGGGAACGCCCCGGGCCGCGACGGAAGATGGGGCCTGTCTGGCCGGGCGCAAGGGAATTTTGAGCCCCCTGGCGCGCGGGCGCGTGCGAAGTTGTCGCGATGCGAGACGCCGCCGCGCGACTGCCCCTGTTCCTGCTCTCCTCGGCCTGCGCGGCGACCTTCCTCGTCACCGGCTCGGGCATGGTGCGCGCGCCCTTCCTGCTCGACATGTCGCGGGACCTCGGTGCCTCGCTGACGGCGACCGCGAACCTCTTCTCGATGACCGCCTTCGCGTGGGGCGTCGCGTCGCTCTTCGCGGGCGCCGCCAGCGACAGGCTGGGCCGCCTGCCGATGCTCCTGCTGGCGCATGGCCTGCTCGTCGGCGGCCTCGCCGGGATCTCGCTGTCCGGCGGCTACTGGACCGTCGCGTTCTGGACCCTGGTCGCGGGGGCGGGCGGCGGCGCGCACATGGGCGTCATCTTCGCCGCCGTCTCCGACCGGGTCGACGAGCGACAGCGCGGCCGCGCGCTGGGCGGGATCATGACCGGCCAGTCCATCGCCTTCGTCGCCGGCGTGCCCATCGCCTCCTGGCTCGGCACGCTGCTCGGCTGGCGCGGCGTCATGGCGGCGATGGCGGCCACCGACCTCGCGGCGATCGCCGCGCTCTGGCTCGCGCTGCGCGGGGACGGCGCGCCGCCGGCCGCCGCCGGCGGGTCGGGCCTGCCCTGGCGGCGCGGCGCGATGCCCGGCCGCGACCTGCTCCTCCTCCTCGCCGCGGGCGTGGGCGAGCGCGTCTGCTTCGGCGTGGTCGCGGTCTACTTCGCGACGATGCTGCAGCTGCGCTATGGCCTCGACCTCGCGGGCCTCACGCTGCCGCTGGCGCTGATGGCGGCGGGCAACCTCGCGGGCAACGCGGTAGGCTCGTCCCTGGCCGATCGACTGCCCGACCGGCCGCTGTCCTTCGCGGCCTCCTGCGCGGGTACCGCGCTGCTGGCGCTGCTGCTCTTTGCCTGGGACCCTGGCCTTCCCGCCTGCGTGGCGCTCGGCTTCGTCTATTCCTTCGTGAACGCGCTGGGCCGCCCCGCGCTGATGGCCGTGTTCGGCGGCGCCCCGCGCGAGACGCGCGGCGCGCTGCTCGGCTTCAACATCACCTGCGCCAGCGTCGGCTGGATCTCCGCCGCGGCGATCGGCGGCATCCTGATCGAGGCCCATGGCGTCGCCGCGCTCGGGCCCCCGACCGCCGCCGTCGCCGTGGTCGCCGCCGTCCTGGCGCTTGCCGCGCGGCGGCTTGCGCGCCCGCACGGGCCGTCCTAGTACCGGTCGCCACGCACCCGACGGAGCCGCACCCATGCTCGCCCGACTCCTCGCCGAACGCCGCGTCCTCCTCGCGGATGGCGCCACCGGCACGAACCTGTTCGAGCGCGGCCTCGTCTCCGGCGACTCGCCCGAGCTCTGGAACGACATCCACGCCGACCGCATCGCCGGCCTGCATCGCGAGTTCGTCGAGGCTGGCGCCGACATCATCCTCACCAACAGCTTCGGCGCCAATCGCCGCCGGCTGATGCTCCACCAGCTGGAAGGGCGCACGCGCGAGCTCAACCGGCTCGCCGCGAAGCTCGCGCGCGGCGTCGCCGACGCCGCGGGACGGCCGGTGGTCGTCGCGGGGTCGGTTGGCCCGACTGGCGACCTGCTCGCGCCGCTCGGCCCGATCACCGAGGACGAGGCCGTCGAGGTCTTCGCCGAGCAGGTCGAGGGGCTGATGGAGGGTGGCGCCGACGTCGCCTGGATCGAGACCATGTCCGCCGTCGAGGAGATCCGCGCCGCCACGCGCGCCGCCGCGCGCGTCGGCATGCCATTCGTGGTGACCGCGAGCTTCGACACGGCAGGGCGCACGATGATGGGCGTCCAGCCGGGCCGGCTGGTCGAGTTCGCGACCGCGCTCTCCCCCGCGCCGCTCGCGGTGGGCGCCAATTGCGGCGTCGGCGCGAGCGACCTCGTGGCCTCGGTGCTCGCGATGGAGGCGGCGCAGCCGGGGACGGTGATCGTCGCGAAGGCGAATTGCGGCATCCCCCGCGTCACCGCGAGCGGCACGATCTATTCGGGGACACCGGAGCTGATGGCGGAGTACGCGCGCCTCGCGGTCGACGCAGGCGCGCGCATCGTCGGCGGCTGCTGCGGCACGTCGCCCGGCCATCTCGCGGCGATGCGCCGCGCGCTCGACGCGCACGTGCCGCGCCCGCGCCCGGACCTCGACCTGCTCGTCTCGCTGCTGGGCCCCTTCGTCTCGCCGCCGGCCGCGCCGGGCCGCGAGGGCGCCGCGCGCCGGTCCACGCGGCGACGCGGCTGAGCACGCCCATGCTGCGCGCCGCGGCCTTCATGTCGCTCGCGATCCTGTGCTTCGTGGCGCAGGACGCGGCGATCAAGTGGCTCGCGGGCGACTACGGCGTGATGCAGATCGTCCTGCTGCGCACGGCACTGTCGCTGGCGCTGGTGCTCGGCCTCGCCGCGACGAGGGGCATGCGCGTGCTTCGCACGGGCCATCCCTGGCTGCATTGCGCGCGTGGCGCGCTGCTCTTCGTATCGGGCGCGACGTTCTTCTACGCCTTCGGCCACCTGCCGCTCGCCGACGCCTACGCGATCTTCTACATGGTGCCGCTCGCGAGCACGCTGCTCGCGGCGTTGCTCCTGGGCGAGCGCGTGCCGTCGCGCGCGGCGGCGGCGATCGCCACCGGCCTCGCCGGCGTCGGCATCGTCGTGGTGCCGCAGGTCGGCGGCGGCGAGGTCCTCGCCTACGCGGCTTGCGTCCTGGGCACGCTCAGCTACGCCTTCGTCGGCGTGATCACGCGCAAGCTGAGTACCGGCGAGACGCGCCTCGCGATGCTCTTCTATCCCTGCGTCGTGATGGCCGCGCTCTCGCTCCCGCTTGCGTCCTTCGGCTGGTCGACGCCGGCCGGCGCCGACATCGCCGTCTTCGTGGCGATCGGCGCGCTCTGGCCGCTGGCGACGATGTTCTTCGCCGCGGCGCTCAAGAATGGCGAGGTCGCGCGCATCGCGCCATTCGAGTACAGCTCGATCGTCTGGGTGGTCGCGGTCGACTTCCTGCTCTTCGGCATCGTGCCCGCGGCCGCGACGCTGGCGGGCAGCGCGGTCATCATCGTCGCCTGCCTGCTGCTGATCGAGCGGCGCCCGCGGCAGGCGGCCTGAGCGATGCGCAAGGGCGGCGGCCATGGCGGGCGGCGCGGCGACGCGCGGCAGGAGGGGCCGGTGCAGGGCCCTCGCCCCGCGCAGGCGCACCGCCACGCGAGCGACCTCGTGCGCGTCGCCGGGCTGCACGCGGTGCAGGCCCTCTTCGCGCGCGATCCGGCGCGGATCGAGCGGCTCTTCCTGCTGCCGGCGCGGCGCGACGCCGCCCAGCCGATCCTCGCCGCGCTGTCGCGCGCGCGCAGGCCCTGGCGCGAGGTGGGCGAGGAGGAACTCGCGCGCGTCGCCGGCAGCGCGATGCATGGCGGCATCGTCGCGGTGGCGCGCCCGCGCCCCGTCGGCCGCTTCGATCCCGCCTCGGTCGCCGCCTGGGCTGCGCGCGGCAGGCCCGTCCTGGTGCTCGACGGCGTGTCGAACCCGCACAACCTCGGCGCCATCGCGCGCAGCGCCGCCTTCCTCGGCGTGGAGCGCATGGTCCTCTCCGGCCATCCCGCGCAGGCGATGCCGTCCGACGCCGCCTACCGCGTCGCCGAGGGCGGGCTCGACCTGCTCGAGATGTGGCGCGCGGACGACCTGCCGGCCGCCCTGGCCGCGCTGGGGCGGCATTTCCGCGTCGTCGCGACGGCGCTCGCGTGCGACGCGCGCCCGCTCGCGGAGGTGCCGCGCGACCGGCCCGTGGCGATCGTCCTCGGCAACGAGGAGCGCGGCCTGGGCCGCGCGACGCTCGAGGCCTGCGCGATGGTCGCGCGCATCCCCGGCAGCGGCCTCGTCCAGTCGCTGAACGTCGCCGCGACGGCGGCGATCGCGATCCACCACTTCGCGCAGCCGCGCTGAGGCTTAGCCCGCACGGCATCGTGGCCTAGTCCCGCAGGCATGTTCCCGGCCCCGGCCCCGCCGCGCTTTCCTGCGCGCGCTGACAGGGGAGGGGCCATGGACACGACGCACGCGATCCTGCCGGGACGGCCGGCGATCGAGCTCAGCCACCGCAACCATTTCCGCTTCGGCTACGACGGGCGCTGGTTCGTCGCGCGGCCATCGCCCTATGCGTCCTGGGAGGTCGCCTATGGCCGCGCGCCCGCGGTCCCGGCGGACTGGCGGGCCGCGTGCATCGACACGGCGCGCCTGCTGCGCGCGGCGAGCGACCAGGACCTCTGGGTCCTGTCGTCCGGCGGCATCGACAGCGAGGTCGCGCTGCAGGCCTTCATGTTTGCCGGCATCCCGGTTCGCGTCGCCATCACGCGCTTCGCGCGCGACCTCAACCGGCACGACATCGTGCACGCGATACGCTTCTGCGAGGCGCACCAGCTGCCCTACCGGCTGCTCGACATCGA
>Ga0169931_10004293_pt1 | contig 22250 bp, 16 predicted proteins | sample Kivu_15m_20L_FD_129675 | JGI IMG/M metagenome (GOLD analysis project Ga0169931, IMG submission 129675) | Freshwater microbial communities from Lake Kivu, Western Province, Rwanda to study Microbial Dark Matter (Phase II) - Kivu_15m_20L... | ecosystem: Environmental > Aquatic > Freshwater > Lake...
CGGCTGCAACACGCCGGCGGGGTCGACCACCTCCCCGATCCGCACGGGCGACGAGCCGCCCGGCGCTTCTCCGACCCGTCGGGCGCGGTCGTTCACACCGACTTCGTCCACCAGGACTGGCGGCTGCGTACCGAGCGGGCACCCGACGGCGGGCTGCGCCACTGGCTCTGGGCCGACGCGCAGCCGGTGGCGGTGATCGACCGCGGCCGTCTGCTGAGGCTGGTCACCGACCAGCGTCGGGCCCCGGTGCGCGCGCTCGATGCGGACGGCCGCATCGCCTGGTCGGTCCGCTACGACCGCGCCGGTGCCGCCACCGTCGGGGCTGGGGCCGCACTGGCGCTGGCGCTCCGGTTGCCGGGCCAGTACCACGATCCCGAGACCGGCTGGCACCACAACCACTGGCGCACCTACGACCCAGGCCGCGGCAGCTACCTCGAGCCCGATCCGCTCGGCCTGCAGCCCTCGTATACCGGCCGCGACTCACTGTTCGCCTATGCCGACGGCGACCCGATCGGCGGCGCCGACCCCTGGGGGCTCGCGCGCATCACCTGGTTCGCGCTGACCACCGGCGCCGACGGACGGCCGCTGGGCAGCACCCAGGGCTTCGACCGGGCCCGCTGGTCGTTCATCGTCGAGGACATCCTGCCGGTGCCCCTCGACGGCCTGGGGCGAGTGCCTCCGCGCACCGCTGGCATCGACGGGCTGCTGTTCGACCCCTGGGGCGACTTCGTCCGCGCCCAGCCGCCGGGCGCCGGCAACGGCATCGACGCGATCGCCTGGACCGGCGTCACCGGCCGGCAGGTGTTCGCCGCCTTCGCCGCCCACTACGGCGGTGCGCTCGCCCGTATCGACCGCTTCGTCGTCGACGGCTTCGACGACCGGCGGGCCGGCGCGCTCGCGCTGATCCTCGCGGCCAACCCCACCGAGCGGGCGGCGTGCATCGCGCGGGTCCTGGGCAGCCTGCCGGGCATCGACCTGGGTCCGACCGAGCGGATGGTCCTGCCGGCGAGTCCGGCCGCCGGCGCCTCCGACCCGGCGCGGCTGCTCGACTGCCGCGGTCCAGCCACTCTTCCGGTGCGATACCGGGACGAACTCGAGCGCAGCCGCGTCGAGCGGCTGCAAGCCGCCGCCGAACTCCAGGAGAGCCCTTCGGCGGCCATCCGGTCCTCGTGCGAGGCCGATCACGGCTGCCGCAGCCGGTTGCGCATCGAGGTCAACGGGCGCTCCTACTGGGCCTCGTACGGCCGCACCCAGTTCACGGTAACCACCTTCCTCCCAGAGTTGATGCGGCTCACTGCGCCCGCGGGCGGCGCCGACGCCGACGCGCTGCGCGCCGCCGTGGGGCTCGACCGGCCGGCCACGGTCGACGGACGCGCCGGCACGGTCGCCGATGCGCTCGCGCTCGCCCGCCGGCGGGTCGACGCCGGCTACCGCGCCTTCGCCGCCTGGCGCACCGAGTTCGGTCGCGCGGTGCCGGCCGAGCGGGCGGGTGCGCTCTGGGACGCGCTGCCCGAGGCCCGACGCGCGGCCTTCAGCGCCGACACCGGTCTGGGTCGCGAGGCCTTCGTCGACATGCTCGGCTACGCGGCCACCGCGGGGGGTGCCCGCACCGAGGAGGAAGGACGCCACGCCCTGGCCGCCGCGGCGCTGTCCACCGTCCGCCTCGTCCCCGAGGGCTCGAGCGCTGCGATCGGGTTCGATGCCTGGCTCACCGCGCTGTTCGCCTCGCGCGATCCTTACGACCACCTGTCGCGGGCGTTCCTGCGCGACAACCTGCGCCGGGTGCTGGCCGCGCCGCGGCTGGCGGGCCGGTTCGACAACCACGAGCCGGCCGGGACCGTCGGCTGGTACGACCGCCAGCAGGCGATCGAGCGCGACCTCGCGCAGCGGGTGGCGGTGCTGCACAACGCCGGTCGGCTCGACCTGGCCACCCGCCCCGACCTCGCCGGCTGGCTGCAGGCCCATCCGACGCTGTGGGTCGCACAGTACGTGCGGCAGTTCATCCAGGAAGACGCACGGGGCAACTGGGAGGCGCTGCGCTGCGCCGACGGATGGGCAGGATCGGGGGGGCTGCAATTCACCGCACTGACTGCGATGCCGGGGGGAGCTGCCCGCCACGGCGGCCCGCGGCCCCGGCGGCACCCGCCTCGGCGGGCCGTCCGCGCACGGCCGGGCCTGCGCGGCCCGGCCGTCGCCGCGCTACCCGGCGCGGATCGGCACCGGCGCCCGCGGCTCGGCCGCCTCCCCACGCCAGCGCGCGACCCCCTCGCGCCAGGCCCGGCGCGCCTCGGCGAGGTGCCGCTCCTTCACCGGCCCGTAGCCGCGGATCTGCTCGGGCAGCCGGGCCAGCGCCACCGCCTGCGCGTGGTTACCCGGGTCGAGACGGGTCGTCAGCTCGTCGAGCAGCCCCTCGTACTCGGTGATCAGCGCCCGCTCGGTGCGGCGCTCGGCGCTGTACCCGAACGGATCGAGCGGCGTGCCGCGCAGGAACTTCATCCGGGCCAGCAGCCGCAGCGCCGGCAGCATCCAGGGACCGAACTCGCGCTTGGCCGGCCGCCCGGTCTTCGGGTCCACCCGCGAGAGCAGCGGCGGCGCCAGGTGGAAGCGCAGCGTCCAGTCGCCCTCGAACTGCTCGCGCAGCCGTTCGTGGAAGGCCGGGTCGGCGTGCAGCCGGGCCACCTCGTACTCGTCCTTGTAGGCCATCAGCTTGAACAGGTAGCGCGCCACCGCCTCGGTCAGGCGCCACTGGCCGCTCACGCCCACCCGGTCGCCCTCCACCCGCCGCACCCGCGCCACCGCGGCGCGGTAGCGCTGCGCCCAGGCCTCGTTCTGCCAGGCCCGCAGGTGCGCCGCGCGCCGCTCCACCAGCGCGTCGAGGTCGGACTCGCCGCGCACCAGCCGCACCGGCCGGTGCAGCTCGATCACCTTCGCGCGCGGCCCGGGCCGCGCCACGTGGCGCACGGCCTCGGCGTCATGCGCCAGCCGGCGGCCCCACAGGAACGCCTCGAGGTTGCGCGGCACCTGCACCGCGTTCAGCTCGATCGCCCGCTCGATGGCGCGCCGGGTCAGCGGCAGCCAGCCCTTCTGCCAGGCGTAGCCCAGCAGCAGCGGGTTGGTGAACAGCGCATCGCCCAGCAGCGCCTCAGACAGCTCGGTGGCATCGACGAAGTCGATGTCGCGCTCGCCGGCGGCCTGCAGGACGTTGCGCCGCAGGCTCTCGGCGGGCAGCCGCCAGTCGGGGTCGCGCAGGAAGTCGGAGGTGGGCGAGACGTTTGTGTTGATCACCGCCCGCGTGACGTCGGGCCGCATCTTGGAGAGCGCCTCGTTGCCGGCCGACACCACCAGGTCGCAGCCGATCAGCAGGTCGGCCTCGCCGGTGGCGATGCGGGTGGCGTGCAGGTGCTCGGCCTCGCGGGCGATCTGCACGTGCGAGTACACCGCCCCGCCCTTCTGCGCCAGGCCGGCCATGTCGAGCACCGAGATGCCCTTGCCCTCGAGGTGCGCGGCCATGCCGATCAGCTGCCCGATGGTGACCACGCCGGTGCCGCCCACGCCGGTCACCAGGATCCCGTACGACCGGTTGCCCGAGGCCTCGATCGCCAGGGGTTCGGGCTCGGGCAACGCCTGCAGCGACTCGGGCAGCGCCGGCGCCTCGGCGGCCCCGCCGTCCTGCGGCGCCCGGCTGCGCAGCCGCCCGCCGGCCACGGTCACGAAGCTCGGGCAGAAGCCCTTCAGGCACGAGAAGTCCTTGTTGCACGACGACTGGTTGATGCGCCGCTTGCGGCCGAGGTCGGTCTCCACCGGCTCCACCGACACGCACGACGATTGCACGCTGCAGTCGCCGCAGCCCTCGCAGACCGCCTCGTTGATCACCACCCGCCGCGGCGGGTCGGGGTATCCGGGCTTGCCGTCGACGATCTTCTTGCGGCGCCGGCGCTTCTCGCTGGCGCAGGTCTGTTCGTAGATCAGGATGGTGCAGCCCGACACCTCGCGCAGCCGCCGCTGCACCCAGTCGAGGTGGTCGCGGTGGTGCACCTCCACGCCGGCCATCTGCGGCACCGACTTCAGCGCGTCGTAGCGCTGCGGCTCGTCGGTCACGATCACGATCTGCCGGGCGCCCTCGGCCGCCATCTGCGCGACGATCCCGGGCACGGTCAGGGTGCCGTCCAGCGGCTGCCCGCCGGTCATCGCGACCGCGTCGTTGTAGAGGATCTTGTAGGTGATGTTGACCCCGGCCGCGATCGAGGCACGCACCGCGAGCGACCCCGAGTGGAAGTACGTGCCGTCGCCGAGGTTGGCGAACACGTGCGGCTCATCGGTGAACGGCGCCTGGCCGATCCACGGCACGCCCTCGCCCCCCATCTGGGTGAAGGTCTCGGTGCGGCGCTCGGGCATCCAGGTGGCCATGTAGTGGCAGCCGATGCCGGCCACCGCCCGCGAGCCCTCGGGCACGTGGGTGGAGGTGTTGTGCGGGCAGCCCGAGCAGAACGTGGGCGTGCGGGTCACCGTCAGGTGCGGCTCGGCCAGCGCCCGCTCCTTGGCCTCGATGATGGCCATCCGCGACTCGATCCGCGCGCGGATGTCGGCGGGCAGCGTGCCGCCCAGGCGCTGCGCGAACGGCCCGGGGTTGAGCAGCCGCGCGGCGATCGCCTTGGCGATCAGGGCCGGCGAGAGCTCGCTCAGGCCCGGCAGCAGCCACTGCCCCTGCGGCATCGCCCATTCGCCGCCGCGGCCGTCCTTCTCGTCGAACTTGCCGTACACCCGCGGCCGCACGTCGTCGCGCCAGTTGTACAGTTCCTCCTTCAGCGCGTACTCGAGGATCTGGCGCTTCTCCTCGACCACCAGAATCTCGCCGAGGCCGGTGGCGAACTCGCGCACGGTGTGCGCCTCGAGCGGCCACACCACGCCGCACTTGAACACCCGGATGCCGAGCCGCTCGCAGGTGGCCCGGTCGAGGCCCAGGTCCTCGAGCGCCTGCATCGTGTCGAGCCAGGCCTTGCCGGCGGTGATGATGCCGAACCAGGCGTGGGGCGGGTCGATCACCGCGTGGTTCAACCGGTTGGCCCGCACGTAGGCCAGCGCTGCGTACCACTTGTGGTTGAAGAGCCGCGCCTCCTGCTCGAGCGGCGCATCGGGCCACCGGATGTTGAGCCCGTGCGGATCGTGGTGCGGGTACGGGAAGTCGTCGGGGATCACGATCTGCACGCGATCGGGGTCGATCGACACCGAGGCGCTGGCCTCGACCACCTCGGTCACGGTCTTCATTCCCACCCACAGGCCCGACCAGCGCGACATCGCCCAGCCGTGCAGGCCGAGGTCGAGGTACTCCTGCACGGTGGCCGGATACAGCACCGGCAGCCCGCAGGCCTTGAACGCGTGGTCGGACTGGTGCGGCAGGGTGGAGCTCTTGGCGCCGTGGTCGTCGCCGGCCAGGGCCAGCACGCCGCCGTGGCGCGCGGTGCCGGCCGCATTGGCGTGCTTGAAAACGTCGCCGCAGCGATCCACGCCGGGGCCCTTGCCGTACCACATCGAGAACACGCCCGCGACCGTGGCCCGGGCATTCAGCGACACCTGCTGGGTGCCCCACACCGCGGTGGCGGCCAGGTCCTCGTTCAGGCCGGGCCGGAACACCACCTGGTGCCGCGCCAGGTGCTCACGCGCCTTCCAGAGGGCCTGGTCGACGCCGCCCAGCGGCGACCCCCGGTAGCCGGACACGAAGCCGGCAGTGTTCAGGCCGGTGAGCCGGTCGCGTTCGCGCTGCAGCATGGGCAGTCGCACCAGCGCCTGGGTACCGGACATGAAGGCCCGGCCGCGTTCGAGCCGGTACTTGTCGTCGAGGGTGACTTCGCGCAGCGCGCGTTCCAGTTGCTCGCGTACCGACGCATCGAGCGGAGCGTTCATGTCGCCTCCGTGAGTCCGCAGAATCGTGTCCCGGGATGCCGACGTGCGTCGAGCGTGCGACGCCGCGGGGTGAGCGTCACCGCTTGTGGCGATGACTGCTTCGATTATGGAACAGGGCGGTGACGGACGGCCTGCGAGCCCGCCTGTACGGTGGGGGCGCATGCCACCGGTACGGCGGCAGGCGCGGCGGCCGGATCCGGGCCGCCGCCCAAGCCGCCCCGGTCACCCGAGCCTCGACCGAAGCCACCGGGATCGGCGCGCCACCGCACGGACATCAGGGCGTCATGGCCCGGCCGGACACTTGCGCAATCGACACCGGCTCCCACGAGAGCGGCGCGGCCGGGCCGGCCGGGGCAGCACTGCTCCGGCGCCGCGGCCGGAGGGTGACGGACACGACCGGCGGCGCAGCCGTCGGTCGTGGGGCTCGCGGGTACCGCACAGTGCCCGCTCTGGCCGTCGGCCCCCCGGGGCCGACGGTTTTTTTTCTCACGCCGGTGCGCGCGCCGGCAGCAGGACAGTGGCGATCGCCACCAGCACGCAGACCAGGGCCGCGTAGTCGTGCCAGGTGGGCACCTCGCCCAGCAGCAGCATGCCCGAGAACAGCCCGACCACCGGGATCAGCATCACCGACAGTCCGCTGGCCACCGGCGGCAGGATGGTGGCCAGCCGGAACCACAGCAGCTGCGAGACCCCGAACACCAGGAACACGTTGAAGAGGATTGCGCCCCACTCCACTGCGTTGGGCGCGCGCAGCCATTGGTCGCGCTCGACCAGGAAGGCGATCACCGTGCACATCGAGAAGGCCACCACCATCATCCAGAAGGTCAGCACCAGCACCGGTGTGCGCTGACGGCGCCGCCGCATCTGCTGGGTGCCCACGGCCCAGGCCAGCGCCGCGCCCAGCATCAGCAACGTGCCCACCGGCTGGCCGGCGAGGGTCATCAGCTCGTTGCCCAGCAGCAGTGCCACCGCCAGGCAGGCCGCCAGCACCCCCAGGCCACTGCGCGCGTTCAGGCGGTCGCCGTAGTGGAGCCAGCCGATCAGCGCGGTGAAGACCGGCATGGTGTATCCGAGGATGGCGGCGCGGCCCGACGACAGCAGTTTCACGCCCCAGATCGAGAGTACGTACCAGATCACCATGTTGAACAGCGCCAGCAGCACGAGCTCGCGCCAGTGCTCGCGCGGCACGCGCAGCGACAGGCCCTGCAGCCGGGCCAGCGCGGCCAGCAGCAGCACGCCGCCGCCCATGCTCAGGGTGCGGAAGCTCAGCGGCGCGAAGTCCTGGACACCCGCCTTCATCACCGGCCAGTTGACGCCCCACAGCAGCGTGAGCAGCGCCAGCAGCGCGAGATCCTTGCGGGAGAGGGCCAGCGGCATCGGGCGCGGGCGCGGGGCCCGGTTAGAATCGGCGCCCACATGGCCGCCTCGTCGTTCGCATTGTCGCTCAGCCGCGCCTGGGCCCGTTCCGGATCGCTGCTGTGCGTGGGCCTCGACCCCGACCCGGCCCGCCTGCCGGCGCACCTGGCCGGCCGGCCCGACGCCATCCTCGCGTTCTGCACCGCGATCGTCGACGCCACCGCCGACCTGGTCTGCGCGTTCAAGCCCCAGGTGGCCTACTTCGCCGCCCAGCGGGCCGAGGACCAGCTCGAGGCCCTGATCGCGCACATCCACGCCGCCCACCCGGGCGTGCCGGTGGTGCTCGACGCCAAGCGCGGCGACATCGGCTCCACCGCCGAGCAGTACGCCCGCGAGGCCTTCGAGCGCTACCGGGCCGACGCGGTCACCGTCAACCCGTACATGGGGTTCGACTCGATCGAGCCCTGGCTCGCCCACGCCGGCCGCGGCGTGATCCTGCTGTGCCGCACCTCCAACCCGGGTGGTGCCGACCTGCAATCGCTGGAGGTGGGCGGCGAGCGGCTCTACGAAAGGGTCGCCCGGCTGGCCGCCGGCCCCTGGAACCGCGGCGGCGAGCTGGGGCTGGTGGTGGGCGCCACCGTGCCGGCGGAGCTCGCGAGGGTCCGGCAGCTGGCCCCGGGGCTGCCCCTGCTGGTGCCGGGGATCGGTGCCCAGGGCGGCGACGTGGCCGCCACCGTGGCGGCCGGCCGGGATGCCGCCGGTGCCGGCATGATGATCAACTCCTCGCGCGCGATCCTCTACGCCGGCCGCGACGAGGGCTTCGCCGGCGCCGCCCGCGAGGCGGCGCGCGCCACCCGCGACCAGATCAACGCCTGCCGCGGGCTTCCGTGATCCGTGGCGTCGGGGCTACACTGGCTGACCCCGACCATCCTGCGAACCTGATGAGGGTCCTGCTGGCCGAAGACGACGCCGTGCTCGCCGACGGGCTGAGCCGTTCGCTCCGGAAAGCGGGGTACGCGGTCGACCGGGTCGCCAGCGGCAGCGAGGCCGACGCCGCGCTCGCAGCCCAGCCCTACGACCTGCTGATCCTCGACCTGGGCCTGCCCCGCCTGTCCGGGCTGGACGTCCTCAGGCGCCTGCGCAGCCGCGAATCGGCGGTCCCGGTGCTCATCCTGACCGCGGCCGACTCGGTGGAGCAGCGCGTGCGTGCGCTCGATCTGGGGGCCGACGACTTCATGGCCAAGCCGTTCGCGCTGTCCGAGCTCGAGGCCCGGGTGCGGGCGCTGGTGCGCCGTGCGATGGGCGCCGGCTCCAACCTCGTGCGCCTCGGCGACCTGGCATTCGACCAGGTGGGGCGTAGCGCCACGCTGCATGGCCAGGCGCTGGAGCTGTCGGCGCGCGAGACCGGGCTGCTCGAGGTGCTGCTCTCGCGGGTGGGCCGGCTGGTGAGCAAGGAGCAGATCGTCGACCACCTGTGCGAGTGGGGCGACGAGGTCAGCCACAACGCGGTCGAGGTCTACATGCACCGGCTGCGCCGCAAGCTCGAGGGCGCAGGCATCCGGATCGCCACGGTGCGCGGTCTTGGCTACTGCCTGGAGCGACCGCCCGAGGGCGTCGACAAGACCTGAGCATGGCGCGGCTGCTGCCCCCGCGACCCCCTGCGCGGGCTGAACGGCTCCGGTCCGGCTGGTGGCGTCACAACCGGGCCTGGGGCAACTTCCAGGACCTGCTGCAGACCCGCGAGCAGCCGGAGGTCCCCTGGCTGCGCGACCCCGAGCCGCGACCACCGGCATCCGCACCTGCCGCACCTGCCGCTTGGCCGGCAGGCGATGCCGCCGCGACCCGATCCCCACCGGCGCCGCCGGCGAGCCCTGGCGCCCCGCGAGCGGGGCGTCGCTCGTTTGCGCTGCGCGCCGGCACCGGGCCACTTGAGCAGCGCTCGCTGTTCGGCGAGATCCTCGACTGGATGTTCACCCCGCTGCTGCTGCTGTGGCCTCTGTCGGTGGCGGTGACCTTCCTGGTGGCGCGCACACTTGCCGACGCCCCCTACGACCGTGCGCTCAACGACCGCACCGTGGCGCTTGCCCAGCAGGTGCGCGCCACGCCCGATTCGGTGCTGATCAACCTGCCGCGCGCCGCCAAGGACTTCCTCGCCCCGCACGAAGATGACGTCGTCTTCTATCAGGTCGTCGATTCGCGCGGCGTCGTGGTCGCCGGGCAGGCCGACCTGCCTCGTCCACGGCTGTACGACTTCCCGCGCCCCGGGGAAGTCAAGCTGCGCACCGTCCGCTACCAGAGCGGCGAGATCCGTATCGGCTATCTCTACATCGAGGTCGAGGGAGACGGCACGCCCGAGGCCGCCGTCGGCGTGCTGCCCTACTACCGAGGTCCGCCGGATGCGGAACCGACGGCGCCGGCAGGTCTCGAAGAGCCACCGACGACGCCCCGGGTCGCGGTCGGGCCGTTAGCCACCGGTCCGGTGCTGGTCCAGCTGGCCGAGACCCTCGACAAGCGCACACGCCTGGCCAACGAGATCATCAAGGGCGTGATCCTGCCCCAGTTCCTGATCCTGCCGCTGGCCGGGATGATGGTGTGGTTCGGGCTGTCGCGCGGGCTGTCGCCGCTTCAGTCGCTGCAGCGGCGCATCCGTGACCGCGAACCCGACGACCTGTCGCCGATCGACGCCCGCGGGGCGCCCGAGGAGATCGCGCCCCTGGTCGACACGTTCAACGACCTCCTCGAGCGGCTCGGCCGCAGTGTGGAGACCCAGAAGCGCTTCATCGCCGACGCGGCCCACCAGATGAAGACCCCGCTGGCCGGACTGCGTACCCAGAGTGAGCTCGCGCTGCGCGAGCGCGACCCGGCTGAGCTGCGACGCGCGCTCGAGCAGATCGCACGAGGCTCCGAGCGCGCCGGCCACCTGGTCAGCCAACTGCTGTCGCTCGCGCGGATGGAGAATCTGGGCGAGACCACCGCGGCGGTGCCGCTCGACCTCGGCCGACTGGCCCGCGAAGTCGTGGGCGAGTGGGTGCCCGTCGCGATGCGGCGACGCCTCGACCTGGGGTTCGAGATGCACCGGGCGCAGGATGACCGCGACGGCACCGAGGCGGTCGCCGTGATCCACGGCCACCCCCTGCTGCTGCGCGAGCTGCTGAGCAACCTGCTCGACAATGCGCTGCGCTACACCCCGCCAGACGGCAGCGTCACCGCCCGCGTCGTGGCCGACGGCAGCGCGGTGCGCCTCGAGGTGGAGGACTCCGGACCGGGCGTCGCCGAGAGCGACCGCGAGCTGGTGTTCGAGCGCTTCTACCGCGTGCTGGGCACCGAGGTCGACGGCAGCGGCCTGGGCCTGGCGATCGTGCGCGAGATCGCCGAACGGCACAGCGCCACGGTCCGCGTGGAACCCGCCTGTCCGGACCGGCAGCCCACAGGCGCCCGCTTCACCGTGACGTTCCGGCTGCCCGAGCCGCCCGAGCCCTGACCGGGGAGCGGGCTTTGACGGGCCCCGCGGGTCCGGGTTAGCATGCCGCCCTTCGGCGAATTAGCTCAGTCGGTTAGAGCGACGGAATCATAATCCGCAGGTCCGGGGTTCGAGTCCCTGATTCGCCACCACGGTTTCAAGCGCGCTGCCCGCCCTTCGGCTCTGTCCGGACGGCGGGCGGTTCGTTTGCTGCCGATGGTCGGACGCGTCCGGATCGGTTACCGGCGTGCCATTTCGGATCTCCCTCTCAGCAAGCGGCCAAGCCGTCCAGGCGCGGTCTTCGGACTGGTTTCGGGCCCGAGCAGAGGCGCTCAGCCGCCGCCCTGGTCCTCAGGCGCTGCCAGCGCTGGGGATCCACCGCTTTGCACCACGAAACTGGCGTCGGCTGACCCGATGCCCCCGATCTGCACCCGCAGGGTGTCGACCGGCTGACGGGGCGCAGAGAGCCCGGCGACCACCAGCAGTGCTCCGGCCGGCAGACCGCCCAGGCGGCGCGCGGCATCCGCCGCCTCTCGAAAGGCCGCGGCGAGGTCGATGCGTACACCGCGCGGACGCTGTCCCTTGGGCGCCAGTGCAACGGCGTGGGTACCCGGCTCGAGCGCCCTGGCCCGGCCGACCACCACCAGCCCGATGCGCGCCAGATCCGCCGTGAGCAGCCGCGGGTCGGCCGGCAGCGTCGTGAACCGGCTCGCGGCGATGTCGAGCGCCGGGCACAGCTTCGAGAAGACCGCCGGCGCGCGAGCGTCGGACTCCAGGGCCTGCGCCAGCACCCCGACGACCGCCGCGGTGACCTGGGCGTGCCGTAGTGTCTCGGGCGCCACCTGAGAGCCGTTGCGCACGAGGCGCCCTTCCACCATGGGGCCGATCAGCGCCGGGCCTTCCGGTCGATACAGCAGGCGCAATCCGCAGGGCGTGATCTCGAGGGCCTCGAGCACAGCCAGTGCGGTGTCCTGGGCCTGCGCGAGGTCGGCTGGCAGGGCCTGCTCGGGCAGATGAGCGAGCGGGCAGCCCGTCTCCATCGCTTCGGCGAGCCAGCGTGCCGCCTCGGCCGGACGATCGTCAACCGGGGCCGAGGTCATCTGAGCGGGGGCAACTCGGGTTCATCGCTCTCCTTGAAGCCGCCTTCCGGCAGGATCGTGAGGTCCTGTCCTTGAACGCCGGTCGGCAGGTCGTAGAGGTAGCTGGGCAGCCAGGTGGCGATCTCGGGGAAGATGTACAGCAGCGTCATGGCCATGACGACGAGCCCCACGAAGGGCATGCAACCGGCGAAGATCTGCGTGAGCCTGACGTCGGGCGGCGCGACACCCTTCAGGTAATAGGCGGCCATCGCCACGGGCGGGGTCATGAAGCTGGTCTGAAGGTTCAGCGCCACCAGCACGCCGAACAGGATCGGGTCGACCCCGAAGATCGGCAGCAGGGGCAGGAAGATCGGCACGAAGATCAGCACGATCTCGGACCACTCCAGCGGCCAGCCGAGCACGAAGATGATCAACTGGGTCACGATCAGAAAGGTGACCGTGTTCAGCTTCAGGTGATTGACGAAGATGTCCTCGATCACGTGGTGCCCGCCGAGCCAGCCGAACACCGAGGTGAAGATGTAGGCGCCGACGAACAGCCAGCACACCATGGCGGTGGTACGCGCCGTGAGGAACACACTTTCCTTCAGGCGTGCCCAGGTGAGCGCGCGATACACGATTGCCAGCAGCAGGGCGCCCAGCGCGCCCATCGCCGCGGCCTCCGACGGCGTGGCGAGCCCGAACAGGATGGCGCCCAGCACCGAGCCGATGAGGACAGCCAATGGGACGAAGGAGGTCAGCAGCGCCGTCAGGACCGTGACGAAGGGCAGGTTGCGCTCCGACGCAGGCAGCTCGGGCGCCATACTCGGACGCAACATGGAGAGCACGAGCACGTACAGGGCGTAGAGCAGCGCGAGGCCGAGTCCCGGAAAGAACGCGGCTGCGTACAGACGCGCCACCGATTCGCCCGCCGTGGCGCCGTACAGGATCAGCATGATCGATGGGGGGATGAGGATCCCCAGGCATCCGCCCGCACAGGTCACGCCGCTGGCGAGTCGGGCGTCGTAGCCCGCGCGCAGCATCGCAGGAAAGGCGAGCAGCCCCATCAGCGTCACCACCGCGCCGACGATGCCGGTGGCGGTGGCGAACATCGCACAGGTTGCCAGCGTGGCGATCGCCAGCGAGCCGGGCAGCCCCCCGGCGGCCAACTGCAGGGACCGGAACAGCCGGTCCAGGATGTTGGCTCGCTCGATCACGTAGCCCATGAAGACGAACAGCGGCACCGAGATGAGCACGTCGTTGGCCATCACCGCGTACGTGCGCTGCACGAGCAGGTCGAAGACGCGATCGCCCAGACTGAAGTAGCCGAAGCCGATCCCCATGGCCATCAGCGTGAAGGCTACCGGGAAGCCCAGCAGCACCACGAAGACAAAGCTGCCGAGCATCACCATGCCGAGAACGGGATCGCTCATGGCGTGGATCCTTTCGCCGGTTGACCACCATGCTGCATCGAGGCGCTGGCCAGTGCGACCTCCTCCATCTCGCGCACGTCGTCGTCGCGTGGGGGAAATTCACCATCGCGCAGGCAGATGACGCAGCGCGCGGTTTCCGCCATGCCCTGCAGCAGCACCAGCGCCGACGCGAAGGGGATCACGAACTTGAAGGGCCAGATGTACGGACCGGTGGGGCTCACCGACGAGGCTTCGTTCTGGCCGTAGGAGGCAAGGAAGAAGTTCCAGCCGAAATACAGCATGCCGAGCAACGCTGGCATGAAGAAGGCGAGGTACAGCGTCAGGTCGAGCGCCGCGCGTCGTCGGGGCGGCAACAGGCGGTATGCGAAATCGGCCCGAACGTGGCCGTTGCGGCTGAGGGTATAGGCCCCGGCCATCATGAACAGCGTCCCGTAGAGCATATACGAGACGTCGTACGCCCAACCGGTCGGTGCCCGGAACAGGTAGCGCGCGAAGACCTCGTAGCAGATGACCGCGGTCAGCACCAGGATGCACCAAGCGAACAGCTTGCCGATGAAGCCGCTCAGGCGGTCGATACCCAACAGGATCGCTTGCACGGGACTGCCTTTCGGGTGGGGCGCGCGGACCCAACACCACTTCGACCGCCCGGCGTCTGCCGGGCGGGTCTGTCAGGACTCGATGATCAGGTGCCTGGGACGGGCTCAGGAACGAGCGAAGAAGTGGTTAAAGGCCACGGACGGGCTGGCGTTGAAGCGCAGGTAGAAGGCACTGACCCGGCGGCACCACTCGCGCTGGCTGTCGGTGACCTTCTTGAAGAAAGGGTCACTCTCGAGATTGCGCAGCACGCCGTCCCAGGCGCGCAGCTGTGCCTCGAGAACAGGCCGCGGCGTGACAGCCACGTTGACGCCCTGGCGCGCTGCCATCTCCTGCAGATCGTTCGGGTAGCGCAGTTGCTGCTTCCACGACATGTCGGCCGAGGCGGCCTCGGCGGCGTGGCGAATCACTGCCTTCAGTTCGGCCGGCAGGGCATCGTACTTGGCCTTGTTGAACAGGAGCTCGAAGGTCTCGGTGTTCTGGTGGTACGACTGCAGCATGTAGTTCTTGGCAACGTCCGGGAAGCCCAGCACCCGGTCGGACGACGGATTGTTGAACTCTGCACCGTCGATCACGCCACGCTCGAGCGCCGGCACGATCTCGGCGCCGGGAATGGCGGTCACGGCCGCGCCCAGGCTGTTCATCAGGTCGGTCGCGAGGCCGACCGTGCGGTAGCGCATGCCACGGAGCTGGTCGACGCCGGTGATGGGGTTCTTGAACCATCCCAGGGGCTGGGTCGGCATCGGCCCCGTCTGGAAGCCGACGACGTTCACGCGCAGGATCTGGCTGATCAGCTCGTTGTAGAGCGCCTCGCCGCCACCGTAGTAAAACCAGGCGAGGTACGAGTTGGCATCGTAGAACCAGGCTGGCGGCGTACCGAACAGGCTAAAGGCCTTGTTCTTGCCGAACCAGTAGGCAGACACGCCGTGCCCGCCATCGAGCGTGCCGGCGCTGACCGCGTCGATCAACTGGAACGCGCCCACGACCGCACCGGCAGGCAGGAGCTCCAGACGCAGTCGGCCGCCCGCCATGCTGTTGACCCGGCTGACGAAGTCGCCGGCGAACTCGTGGAAGATATCGCGGGCCGGCCAGGTCGACTGGAAGCGCCAGGTGATGGTTTGGGCCCGGCTGACGCTGGGGGCGGCCAGCACTGCTGCGCCGGCAGCACCGACCGCAGCCGCCTTGAACAGGCCGCGTCGGCCCGTGATTTTTGTCTCGGTCATGGTCATCTCCTGATCTGCCGGGTGATGGCGCACCCCGGACTCGTGCGGTGGCTGACGCCACGATGAAGGACGAACCGAACGTCGATCCCGACCCCGACCACCCGTCGGGGAGACGATGCTCCCCGCCCGACGGTCGAACCGACCCGTTCCGACATTGCCGGGAGGCGCGATCAGATCCACCGCAACCGGGCACGCAGCCCGTCCAACGCTCAGGCGATGGCGACTGCGCACGACGGGTGGACGGGGTGTCTGGGCGCGCCGGCCGGTGGTGGAACGGAGCAGAAGCCGGAATCCTGCAACGTCAAGCACGTCAGTCTACCAGTCGGACCGATCACTGGAACAGACCTGCCACCATCGACCCCCTTTATGCGGGTTGCGCCCATTCGTTCCCGTCGCGACCCGGCTGCGCGCAACGCGTCGACACGGGCACCCTCCTCACCCGGTTGGATTCGCGGCCCGCCACTCGGCTCATCCGGAAGGCAGGTAGTGGCCGTCAGCCCACCTGGACCACGATCTTGCCGAAGTGCCGGTTGGCCTTCATCGTCTCGAACGCGTCGCCGAGCCGATCGAAGGCGAAGGTCGCCGAGATCGGCAGCGCGAGCGTGCCGTCGGCCACCGCCGGCGCCAGCTCGTCCCACATGCGGCATCGGATCTCGCGCACCTCCGCCACGCCGCGGGTCCGGAAGGTCACGCCGATGTACCGGATGCGCCGCAGCGCGTGCAGGTCGAAGTCGAACTCGCCCTTCATGCCGGCGAGGCGGCCCACGTTGACGATGCGCCCCAGCACCTTCGTCGCAGCCAGGCTGCCGTTGACGGTGGCGCCGCCGAGCTGGTCGACGACCAGGTCCACGCCCTGCCCGCCGGTGGCCCCCAGGACCCGGGCCGGCCAGGCCGCGTCGGTGGTGTCGATCGCGAGGTCGGCGCCGAATTCGTGCAGGCGGGCGCGGCGACCGGCGTGGGTGGAGCTGCCGATCACCTGCGCCGCGCCGAGGTGGCGGGCGATGCGCATCGCCATCAGGCCCACGCCCGACGAGGCGCCCTGCACCAGCACCGACTCGCCGCGGCGCAGCCCGCCGTTGGTGACCAGCGCGTCGTGCATCGTGAGCAGCGCCACCGGCAGCGTCGCCCCCTGCGGGAACGACATGCCGGCCGGCATGGGCAGCACGCGGCCGTGGTCGGCCACCGCGTACTCGGCGAACGCGCCATTGCCGAAGCCCATCACCCGGTCGCCGGGGGCGTGCCCGGTGACGCGCGCGCCGACCGCCACCACCTCGCCCGCCCACTCCATGCCGAGGACGGTGCCGGGCCCGCCGATGCTGCCGCGTAGATGCCCGGCGAGCACGCCGAGGTCGGCGCGGTTCAGCGCGACCGCCCGCACGCGGACCAGCACGTCGTCGGCACCGGGCGCCGGTCGGGGGATGCGGGCGAATTCGAGCCCGCTCTGGCCGCGGATCGCGGCGTGGATGAGGGTGGGGGCGGCAGCGGTCATGGAATCGTGGGCTCGCGAAGGCGGGAGGGTCGGCAGCGGGGAGGCCCGGCAGCGCCGGTCGCGCGGATTCTCCGTACAACGACCGCGGGCAACAACCCTCCAGTGCACGGCAGGCGCCCAGCCCGGGGTTAGCATGTGCGTCGCCCCGCCCCGCGCGAAGGTCCCGTGACGCCGCGACCCTGTGCCGCCCTGCCCCCGCTGCCGCTCGCGCAGCCCCGGCGCCGATGATCGTCGGCACCGCCGGCCACGTCGACCACGGCAAGACCGCACTGGTCGGCGCGCTCACCGGCGTGGACACCGACCGGCTGCCCGAGGAGAAGCGCCGCGGCCTCACGATCGAGCTCGGCTACGCGTTCGTGGCCGCGCCGGACGGCGCGGTGATCGGCTTCGTCGACATGCCGGGGCACGAGCGGCTGGTGCACACGATGCTGGCCGGCGCGACCGGGATCGACGCGGTGCTGCTGGTGGTGGCGGCCGACGACGGGGTGATGCCGCAGACCCGCGAGCACGTCGCGATCGCCGCGCTGCTCGGGCTGCGCCGGGGCGTGGTGGCCCTCAACAAGTGCGACCGCGCCGACCCGGCCCGGATCGCGGCGGTGCGGGCGCAGGTCGATGCGCTGCTGCACGGCACGCCGCTGGCGGGCGCACCGGTGTTCCCGACCAGCGCGGTCACCGGCGAGGGGCTGCCCGCGCTGCGCGACTGGCTGCACCGGCAGGCGGGCAGCGCGGCCGACGCGCCGCCCCCGGATGCCGCCTTCAGGCTGCCGCTCGACCGGGCCTTCACCCTGCACGGGCTGGGCACGGTGGTCACCGGCACGGTCGCGGCCGGTTCGGTGCGGCCGGGCGACGCGCTCGCGCTGGGCGTGGCCGGCCACCCGGTGCGGGTGCGCAGCGTGCACGCTCAGGGCCGCGAGGCGCCGAGCGCCAGCGCCGGGCAACGCTGCGCGCTCGCCCTCGCCGGCCTGGACGTCGCACGGATCGGACGCGGCGACTGGGCGGTCGATCCGGCCGCCTGGCTCGCCACCGACCGGCTCGACGTCGCGCTCACCGTCTGGGGCGACGAGGAACGCCCGCTACGTTCCGGCACACCGGTACACCTGCACCTGGGCGCGGCCGACGTCCCGGCGCGGCTCGTGGTGCTCGACGGCCCGGACCTCGCACCCGGGCGGCAGGGCCTCGCGCAACTCGTCGCGCAGCGCCCGATCGGCGCCTGGCGCGGCGACCGCGTGGTGCTGCGCGACGCATCGGCCACGCGCACGATCGCCGGCGGCGTGGTGCTCGATCCGCTCGCCCCGGCGCGGCATCGCGCGGCGCCGCAGCGCCGGCGCGAACTCGAATCCTGCGGGCACGGGGAGGACCGCGGGCACCCGCAGGAGCGATCGCATACGCACGGGCATCGCCACGGGCCGGCGTCGGATCGGCTCGCAGCCCTCGCGCAGGCGTGCCCGGACGGCGTCGACCTGCAGGTCTACCGCCGCACGGCCGGTCTGCTGCCGAGCTGGGTTGCGCCGGGCGACGGGCTGGAGACCATCGGCCCGCCGACGGCGCCGTGGATCCTGGCGAGCGCGCACCGGGAGGCGCTCGAGCAGGCGCTGCTGGCCGCGCTCGCGCAGTGCCATGCCCGCGAGCCGGAGGCGATGGGCGTCGATGCGCAGCGCCTGCGCCGGCTCGCCCGGCCGCGGCTCGACCCGGCCGTGTTCGACGCGCTGATCGCCCGGATGACCGACGACGGACGGATCGCGCGCCAGGGCGGGTTCCTGCGGCTGCCGGCGCACGCGGCCGCGCTCTCGGCCGCCGAGGCACGCTGGGCCGCACGCCTGCTGCCTCGGGTCGAGGCGGGTGGCTTCGATCCGCCCTGGGTGCGCGACCACGCGGCCGCGCTGGGCGCGCCGGAGGCGGCGGTGCGCGCCACGCTTGGGGCGCTCGGGCGGCGCGGCGACGTGCACCGCGTGCTGAAGGACCTGTACTTCCATGCGCAGTCGATCGAGCGGCTGGCATCGATCGCACGTGAGCTCGCCGCTGCGCACGGTGAGGTCCGGGCTGCCGCGTTCCGCGACGCGGCCGGCATCGGGCGCAACCGCGCGGTGCAAATTCTGGAGTACTTCGACGGCATCGGCCTGCTGCAACGGGTGGGCGCGGGGCATCGGCTGCGCGCCCAGGCGCCGCCGCTCGGGCTGCCCGACCGGGCCGATCGAGCCGGCGGCAGCGGTCCTGCGCGGGTGGCCGAGAGCCGTGCCGAGGATCGGGGTCCGCACGTTGACACCCGGCACCGGCCTGCCTCAGGCTCCTGAAGCATCGCGTCGACCCACCGTCGACGCATCCACCCGGGAGCGCCATGGCACGCCTTTCCGACCTTCAGGAGTGGGAGCGCGAGCACCTGCTCCACCTTCGCGACCAGGCCCCGAGGTTCACCTCGCAGCCCTGGGTCGACGGCCCGCCGCTGGCGCAGCGGCGCGTGGCGCTGATCAGCACCGCCGGGCTGCACCGCCGCGAGGACCGGCCGTTCTCGGGCGGCGCCGGCGCCACCGAGTACCGCGTGATCCCGCAGGACGCGGCCGCGGGCGACCTGGTGATGAGCCACGTCTCGGTGAACTTCGACCGCGCCGGCTTCCGGCGCGACGCCGAGCTGGTGTTCCCGCTGACCCGCCTGAAGGAACTGGCCGCCGACGGCGAGATCGGCTCGGTGGCCGCGTTCCACTACTCGTTCATGGGCGCACCCTTCCCGCCCACGCGCTTCGAGCCGAAGGCCCGCGAGGTCGCGGGGCTCCTGAAGCGCGACGGCGTCGACGCCGCGGTCCTGCTGCCGGTCTGACCGAACTGCACGTGCGCCGTGAGCGCCGTCGGTCACTACCTCGAGGACGAAGGCATCCCCACCGCGGGCATCAGCCTGGTGCGCGAGCACAGCGAGGTGATGCGCCCGCCGCGGGCGCTGTGGGTGCCGTTCATGCTGGGCCGTCCGCTCGGGGCGCCGAACTCGCCGCAGTTCCAGCGCACGGTGCTGCGCGCGGTGCTGGCGCTGTTCGAGCGGCCGTCGGGACCGGTGCTGGAGGACTTTCCCCACGACGCGCCGGCGTCGGCCGAGCTCCCACCCGATGACGACGGGTCGGGCGAGGCCTGCCCGGTCCTGTTCGGGCGGCCGCGCACGGCCGGCGCCCCGGGGCTGGCCGACGCGCTGCAGGAGGAGATCGCGCAGCTGCGCCCCTGGCACGACCTGGGCGCGCGGCGGCGCGGCGGCAGCGGGGTCGGCATCAGCGGGCTGAGCCCCGAGCAGGCGGGCGCATTCGTTGCCGCCTTCCTCGGTGCGACGCCGCCTGCCAACCCGCGCCCGGGCCAGCCGCTCGGCCAGACGCTCAAGTTCGCGGTCGACGACCTGCGCGCCTTCTACGAGGAAGCAGCCGCCGTACAGCCGGGCGAGCTCTCGGCGGCCGCGCTGCAGCGCTGGTTCTACCTCGAGACCGTCGTCGGGGAGGTGCTGCGGGCGGCGCGGCAGGCGGCGCTCGCCGGCCCCGACGAGTCGGTGCGGCTGGTGGCCGAACGCTCGCTGGTGCCGCGCGCGATGCTGCAGTCCGCGGCGGGATAGTCTGCGGCTCGGGATCAGGTACGATGCGGCAACCCTACGACGGCGAACGATGCAGCGACGCGGGCAGCTGCCCGTGTGAACAGGTAATCCAGGTGCCGCGCCCCGCAGCACCCGCTGCAGCGGCACGTGCCGCGGCTGCACAGCCCGCTGCCTTGCGCCCCCGGGCCGCCGCGGCCGTCGCCGGCCCCGTCCGGCCGTCCCGTCGCCGGTGGCTGGCCGCCGGCTCTGCCGCCGCAGCCCTGAGCGCCGCGGCGGCCTCGGCTTCGGCCGCGAGCCGCGCCCTGGCCGGTGCACCCGCGACCCGCCCCATCCCCTCCAGCGGTGAAGCCCTGCCGGTCGTGGGCCTGGGCACCTGGATCACCTTCAACGTCGGCAACGACCCGGCGGCGCGCGATGCCTGCGCCGAGGTGGTCCGGGCGTTCTTCGCCGACGGCGGACGCGTGATCGACAGCTCGCCCATGTACGGCTCGTCGCAGCCCACCATCGGGCACGCGCTCGCCGGGCTCGGCCATCCGCCGGCGCTGTTCTCGGCCGAGAAGGTCTGGACCAGCGACCTCGCGCGCGGCACGGCGCAGATGGAGGCCTCGCGTGCCTACTGGGGCGTGCAGCGCTTCGACCTGATGCAGGTGCACAACCTGGTCGGATGGGAGGTGCAGCTGCCCCGGCTGCTCGAGATGAAGGCCGCCGGCCGGCTGCGCTACGTGGGCATCACGACGTCGGAGGGGCGGCGCCCCGCCGAGATCGAGCAGGTGATGCGCACGCAGCCGATCGACTTCGTGCAGGTCAGCTACAACCTGCTCGACCGCGAGATCGAGCAGCACATCCTGCCGCTCGCCCAGGAGCGCGGCATCGCGGTACTGGCCAACCGCCCGTTCCGCGAGGGCGCACTGCTGCGGGCGCTGGCCCGCCACCGGCTGCCCGCCTGGGCGGCCGAGATCGACTGCGACGGCTGGGCGCAGGTGGCGCTGAAGTTCATCGTCTCGCACCCGGCGGTGACCTGCGCGATCCCGGCCACCCGCCGCGTGGCGCACCTGCGCCAGAACATGGGTGCAGCCCGCGGGCGCATGCCCGACCCGGCGCTGCGGGCGCAGATGGCCGCCGAGGTCGCCGCCCTGTGACCGCCGCGGCAGCGCGCCCCGGTTGCGCGGTGCGCCCCGGTCGTGCGGTGCGCCCCGGCCGCGCAGCGGGCCTTCGATGAGCGAGTGGTGGACCTACCGGCCCGGCGACTTCCTGATGTTCGCGCCGGCCACCTACTGGAGGCTGTTCGAGCTGCACAACGCGACCTGGTGGCCGGCCCCGCCGCTGCTGCTGCTCGCCGGCCTCGCGTGGACGGGCTGGCTCGCGTGGACCGCCCGCCATGCGCCGTTCGCTCGAGCCGCCCCCGGCTCGTCGACGCCGCCGGCGGGCGCGCCGTGGCTGCGCCTGGGGGCGGCCGGCGCCGCCGCCGCGTGGGCGTTCGTGGCAACCGCCTTCCTGCTGCATCGCTATGCGCCGATCAACTGGGCAGCGTCGGCGTTCGCCGCCGGGTTCCTGGTGCAGGCCGCAGGACTCGCGACCCTCGCGGCGCTGCCCGGCCTCGCGCTTGCGCCGCACGGACGGCGCCGGTCGGTGGGCCTGCTGCTGTGCGCGTGGGCGGTCGTTGGGCAACCCCTGCTGGCCGTGGCCACCGGGCGCCCGTGGGCGCAGGCCGAGGTGTTCGGCCTCGCGCCCGACCCCACCGCGATAGCGACGCTAGGTCTGCTGCTGTGGACCTCGACGACCTGGCGGCCGGCGCGGTGGCTGCCGACGGCGCTGGCGATCCTGCCGGTCACCTGGTGCGCGATCAGCGCCGCCACGCTGTGGACCATGGGATCCGCGCAGGGTTGGGTGCCGGCGGCGGCAGTGCTGGTGGCGGCCTGGGCGGCATGGGGCCGGCGGCCTGCGTGACCTAGGAGCCGCCGGAGAGGATCGCCTACGGCACCGACACCCGCCAGCGGGCCGGCTCGCCCCGACCCTGCGCGCACAACCCCGCCACCGCCCACCCCAGGTCGAGCCGCTCGCCCCGCCATTGCCCCAGCGCCGTGCCCGCATCGATGGGTACGCCCTCGCGCCGATGCACCTCCTCGATCCACCCCGCCGACCCCGCCGTGAGCGGCGCC
>Ga0169931_10004294_pt1 | contig 22245 bp, 20 predicted proteins | sample Kivu_15m_20L_FD_129675 | JGI IMG/M metagenome (GOLD analysis project Ga0169931, IMG submission 129675) | Freshwater microbial communities from Lake Kivu, Western Province, Rwanda to study Microbial Dark Matter (Phase II) - Kivu_15m_20L... | ecosystem: Environmental > Aquatic > Freshwater > Lake...
GGTTTGTGGCGTATTAAGTTGGGTATTCATCTAAATCTGTTTCTTCTTCTAATAGTCTAAGGGAATTCATTCCCTGAATCCCTTTAGCTTGTCAAGCTTACACGAATAAGGCAAAAAACAACACTGTACAATTTAAAACAATTACCTACCTGGTGGCTTTACTTTTTTCCCAGTTCAGAGTGGTAGATATTATATCATCCAGATTATCATACTTGGGTTCCCAATTGAGAACCTGCTTAATCTTCTGTGCATGAGCAGTCACACAAGCTGGATCCCCTGGACGACGACTGGCTATGGTTATGGGAATATCCATCCCAGAAATAGCTCTGATTCTTTCTACCACTTGCAACACACTATAACCTTTACCGTACCCACAGTTTAAAATTTGAGACGTTCCATTATTCTCCAAATACTTTAAGGCATCTACATGGGCCGAAGCTAAATCTTCTACATGGATGTAATCACGCACTCCCGTACCATCTACGGTGAGAAAATCCACACCAAAAATCTTGAGTTCTGCTTGGCGTTTTAGTGCCACATTACAAGCATTGGCAATTAGGTGGTTGGCATGGGGTGAGTTGGAACCAAGTCTCCCCCGGGAATCAGCTCCGGCAACGTTAAAGTACCGTAGAATTACGTAGCGAAAATCGGATGCCAATCCATGATCCTGAATTATCCACTCGCTCATCAGCTTGGAACGACCGTAGGGATTAATGGGTGAGGTAGGACCCTCTTCTGTTACGGGATTTTCCTGAGGTTGTCCATAAACTGCAGCTGTGCTGGAAAAAACAAACTGGTTGACTCCCATCACACTACAGCACCTTAGCAGGTTGAGTGTATTACGGGTGTTATTGGTATAGTAGTCCAGGGGATGGGCTACGGACTCTGGAACCACTAAACTGGCTGCAAAATGTAATACTGCACTAAATTTGTGTTGGCTAAATATTTGATAAAGTCTGTCTATATCTGACAAGTCTCCAACTACTAGCTCCCCATGAAGTACAGAATCGGGCGTACCAGTGGAACAATTATCATATACTACTATATCATACCCCGATTCAGCCAACTGAAGCACTACATGGGAACCAATATAGCCTGCACCCCCAGTTACCAAAACCTTTTTATTCATCTACCTTTACCTAAAAAGACCACTCTGACGGTTTTAAAAATGATAGCAAAGTCTAACCATAGAGAATAATTTTTGATGTAGTAGAGATCATAAGCCAGCTTTTCATAGGAATCCTCTAAGGAAGCTCCATAAGGATAGAGAACCTGAGCCCAACCAGTAATTCCCGGTTTGACCAGATAACGCAATTCGTAGTAGGGAATAGCCTCTTTCAGCTTGATATCAAATTCCGGTCTTTCTGGACGGGGACCAATCAGACTCATTTCTCCCCGTAACACATTCAAAATTTGTGGTAGTTCGTCAATGCGTAAGATCCTCAACCAGTAACCAACCTTGGTAATCCGGGGATCCCGTTCACTTGCCCATTGGGCCCCTCTTTTTTCCGCATCCCTATACATGGAGCGGAATTTGTACACTCGAAATGGGTTGCCATGGAGTCCTGTGCGAATCTGGCTATAGAAAATGGATCCGGGACTCTCCAATTTAATCAAGATTCCCGCCACTACCATAATTGGAAACAGTATTACTAGTAATAGGGTAGCTAGGACAATATCAACGACACGTTTAACCCTGATTCTCAGACTACCAGAGACCAAATTGAACCCACTACTGAAAGCGAACCAATGATCTTCTAGCAAGGAGGGGGAGATTTTCCAACACAGTTCTTCACAAGCATCAGGTAGTCTATACACTGGAATGCCTTGTAAGCGAAGTTTCATCAGTATCTGATGCAAATAGTCAGATACATCTATGCCATCTCCTACAATTACTCCAGACCAGCTTTGCTGAGTCCAGCTTGCTAGATTATCAAGGCTTTCCAGGATAGGGGGAGGGTCTATAGTAGCGAGCCTAGGTATATAGGGCTTGTCACTCAGGACTACCAATTGCCCAACATGCTTAATCTGAGAGAAAATTTCGGCAAACTTTATAGACCTATCCCCAGCGCCCAGCATTAGCCAATGGGAATTTTGCACGTGCGATCGCTCCCACTGAGCTGCTAATAGTCGGATATTGATAGCCCAGATTGTAAAAGCGACTAAGCCAATTAGAAATGTTATTGGGTCTAGGGATAAATCTTTTTGCCAGGAGTTAGCGAGATAAATTAAGAGTGAGCAGAGGAGAGCGGTGGTAGAGTTACCAACGATAACCCTGGACCCAGCTCGCATGCCAGCAATTTGTTTGTTGGGATGGTATGTGTCTAGTAAGTACATCCCCGTAAGGATTATGAAGACAAATGCCCATGTGGTTGGGTTGAGGAACGAAACCCAACAAACCAACAGGATATGTATAAATACAAGCGACCTTAGCTTTGAGCCCGGGAATTCATTGCCTGATGCCCTGATGCTGTATACTCCGGAACTATTTTTCCAAGTATCATCAGTAACTTCCCTATATCCTGTCTTCTAGCAGCCAGAAATAGTAAATCCAAATCAGACTCCAACTCATGCCAAGGTATCATTGCTTCCCTAGCTGTGTAAATCTTTGGATGTATCGTCTTCTCCGCATTATCCTTTTCAATCAAAAGTTCTTCATATAACTTTTCCCCCGGACGCAGTCCAGTGATTTCAATGTCTATATCCTTCCCTAAAACTAGTCCACTCAATTCTATCATTTGCACAGCTAGATCATAAATCCTCACTGGCTCACCCATGTCTAATAAAAAAACCTCTCCTCCTTGACCTAATGCGCCAGCTTGAATTACTAGTCTGGCCGCTTCTGGAATTGACATGAAGTAACGAATAATTTCTGGATGGGTAATGGTTACCGGTTTTCTCTGGTTAATCTGTTTTTGAAATCTGGGTAAAACTGAACCATTACTGTTTAAAACATTACCAAATCTCACCATGATTAATCTGGTATGAGTATCTCTTTCTTTCGACCAGGCTTGTAATATTAATTCGGCAACCCTTTTGGTTGCTCCCATGATGTTTGTGGGTCGAACCGCTTTATCTGTGGAAATTAGTACAAAGGTATCTACTTTACATTCATTCGCAGCTCTAACCGCTACTAGTGTTCCATAAATGTTGTTGATTACCCCCTGCACTGGGTTGGCTTCCACTAAGGGAACGTGTTTGTAAGCTGCTGCATGATATACTGTTTCTACTTTATATTTTGTTAATATTTGTTTTATTATTTCATGGTCTGTTACAGAACCTAAACAAGCTGTGCAGGATAAGTTAGGATAGGTCTCTCGCAATTCTAATTCAATGCTATATAAAGCAAATTCATTTAACTCGAACAGCACTAGGTGATAGGGTTCTTGTTCAGCTATTTGACGACACAATTCGGCACCTATTGACCCACCTGCACCAGTAACTAATACTGACTTACCAGTGGTGTTAACACTTAACAGGTTTTTGTCTGGTAGCACTTCTTCCCGACCTAAAATGTCACCAATGTCAATTTTCCGAACTTGGGCAATGGAAACTTTACCAGAAACGATTTCTGCTAGGGTAGGTACTGTTTTAACTTCTACTCCTAGTTCTTGCAGTTGGGCAAAAATTTGTTGCTTTCTTTTGGGGATGGCCGATGGAATTGCTAGGAGGACTAGGTTTACTCTATACTGGTTAATCAAATACTCTATTTTTTGGGGACTATAAATCTGAATACCATTAATTAAGTGGTTCCACATTTGTTCGTTGTCGTCTACAAATGCTAGAACTCGAAAAGAATTGTCTTGATGCAGTGCTTGGTAAAGTTGAAATCCTGCTTGACCTGCTCCGTAAATAATTACGGGTTTTGTACTTATTACTCTTTCTTTGCTGGTGGGGTGGTGCTGCTGTTTTAATCTTAATGGCGATTTAACACTATATAGCAACCATTTAGCTAGGAGGCGAACTTTTACTATCAGAATTAATGTGATGAGGGAATCAATGATTTGTATGGCAATGGGAAACAGGTATGGGTATTTTATGCCATTATTGTTTAATATAAAGCTGAGTGCGAGTATTGCTCCCTGTCCTAGAAATACTGATTTTGATGCCACGTACAAAAAACCAAACTCAGTATATCTGATAATTCCTTGGTACAGTCCAAAAGCAGAAAATAAAACTAGTTTGGTGCAAATTAGGAGGACAATATGGGTGGCATACTGGTGGATAATAGATAGGGGTAGTGGGGTTTGGGAGTATATTGCTAGCGCAAGATAAATGGCGATTAGAAATATTATGGAGTCTACAACGTAAATAATCAGATGTTTTTGCCATCTGTTGCAGTTTACTAAAAAATTAGAAAGGTTTGTTAACAATGGTGTTTTTTTAAATGCAATAAGTGGGGTGTTGATGTTTTTATTGCTAGAGGAAGCAAATTTAGACTGGTTTCAGCTAAAATTCATATATCTAACACAGTTATTAATCATTAATCTAAAGTCCATTTGGAAATTTTTCCTTCAGCAACCCCTAACTAGGTCGAAGGTTTTAGTCACAAATTGATTGTGGTTTTGCAACAAAATGTCTCCCTGGTTCGTCCGCAGTAAATTAGCTGCGGTTTTCAGTTTATCGAGTTCAGCAGCGAGGTTAATGTGATCCTGTAATTCTTTAAGACTGTTAAAATCCTGGTGAAAGGATCGAGAAAGAATCACCCAGCGAGATCCTAGTCGAATATGCTCACTTAACACTAGTTCTGAAGGTATCAGTCCAGTTCCAATGCGAGCAATACCGCCAAAACCCCAGATAGTGCCTTTCCTATTTAACAGGGATGCTACGGGATCAAGTAATCCACCAGCCACCGGTTCAAATAGAAAGTTTAGTCCCATGCCTAAAGAAAGATCATTCAGTCCAATATGAATATGATCATCCGGTCCTAAATACTTCAAATACGAGGGTAGTCGTACAAAAGCCTGAGGAGTTTCAGTCAGAAATGTTACTGGGCATCGACCACTGACTATTTCAAGAAAATGGCAGACATGCTCCCTGTACTCAAACATTGGTAGCATTAAACGTTGAGCACCATGATCCAAAGCACGATCTACTTCATCAGCAGAACCACTGTAGAGGGGGTTGATACGCACCATAAGCTCAGATTTACGTAAAACAGATCGCACATTACTAATATCCGTGAAAGTATGGCAAGCGCGATGCGTATTAAGGTGACCTTGACGATCAAGTTTACCCATGACCTCCATATCTACAAAAATTCTATGAACACCTGATTGTTCCGCATATTGGGCAATGTCAGGATTAGCCGTGATTAGCATGTACTGTATCTCAGTGTTAATCATACTCACCTAAACCTTTAGTTAAAGGTAGTAAACAGTAGGTTCAAACCTGGCTAGAAACCAGATTATTTGAGAAGCATTCCATCTCAAAAGCTTAGGAAGTGGGCTTATAAATACCCTTTTGTAACAAAAATTACAAAGATATTATGTCACAGGCTAAGACATCTGTTACGGTTTGTTGTCGTCTTGATAGGTGAAGTTCATCGCCATCCCATGTGTAGACAGGAAGATCACCATTAATAAAAGGAGACTTAAAAACGGTGGAGTAGGATCCAATTGAGGAAAATAAAATTAAATCACCACGGTGCAGTGATTTGTAGTGAGTATTACCCAGGACATCCCCTTCTACGCAGGTAAAACCGACAAGGCTTTGATTAGTATTAGGGGTACTTAGTTGCTCGCGATCAAAAACTATATGGGGAAATGAAATTGACTGCTTGATACCACCAATATTAGTACGGCTAACATCTAAGGTATAGTAAGTATGCCCTTGATTAAGTTTAACGGATCGGACACTTGCCAAAAGGTGAACTGTATTAGCTGCCAACATGGTTCCAGGCTCCATGAAGATAGTGGCATGGGTTCGCTGCTTAAGCAGCTGGATACCCTGTTCGATCGAATGTCTAAACTGATTGTAGTCAACTTTATCAATTCCGAGTTGAGCGGCAACTTCTGAATGTAATTTAGATGGCAAACCACCACCAATATCAATGATTTCAAAGTCTATTTCGAGCAGGTCCAAAACTTTAGCAATCTGCTCTAACCGCATGAAAAAAGACTCGGGATCACGGTTTGGAAAGTGACAATGCAGGCATGCTAGCTTGATTTTAGTGCATTTGTTAATGGATTCTAATGCATTGTGAATGTCATTACTAAATGCATCAATGCCAAACCGTGAAGAACGAATGCCTGAAATAGGGAAGGATACGCGTAGTCCAACTCGGAGTCTTGTCTTGTTTATATGGTTGGCAACTTCAATTATCATCCCTAAGTCATCTATGGAGTCTGCATTAACTAGACCACCACCTGATAAAACGTAAAATATAGATGGCTTATCTTTAACCGGGCCATTGTAAACCACTCGATCAGGAGAAATACCATATTTATGTGTAATGTCAACTTCAAAAGGGGAGACAACTTCAGCATATATCCCTTGAGAATCAAGATGCTGGCAGATAGGTCTAAGATAATTGGTTTTATACGAGTAGGCGTATTTGATCCCCAAGCCTGAGCCTAAATCTTTAGCTGCTAAAAGAGCTGAATTTAGTGCTGGAATGTCGACAATATAAAAGGGAGGGTTAAGGTTTTTAACCCGCTCCTTGAGACGAAGGGGTATAGATTCCATACAATTTTATTCGGTACTTTTTGCTAACTAGTGCTATCAAATAAATTGGCTAGGATAGATGAGGTTCACACAGGTAGTTTATCAGTTGGTTCTGTTCAAAATTGCTACCTCCTAAAAGCTTTTTGCTTGCCTCTACTTTGATAAGATGTGCCATCGAATTCGCCTCGAGAAGAAAAAATAATAGTAAAGGTAGCCATAATAACTTTAAGATCAGTTAAAAATGGACTACGTTGGAACTCATAGAAGTAAGTATTGTCAAACTCTAGTTTTTCCCTCCAATCTAGCTCGTTTCGACCACTAACTTGAGCCAGTCCAGTCAGTCCCGGTAGGAAGGTAAACCGCTTATCAAGGTATGAAAGATGCAAATCATCCAACATCTCATTATCGAGTTCATCATGCACCGGGGGACGAGGTCCGATCAAGGACATTTCCCCTCTTATGACGTTAAAAAGTTGAGGTAACTCATCAAGACTATACTTTCTAAGGAAGAGGCCAATTGGGGTAATACGTGGGTCATTTTTGTAACAGTAGTACCCAGATCCAATTTTTTCAGAACCTACTGTCATACTGCGAAATTTGAACATAATGAATGGTTTTCCATGCTGACCAAGACGGACTTGACGAAAAATAGGATCTTGGCGATCATATAAGTAAATAACTAGGGATAGTAAGAAGAACAGAGGACTGAGGAAAATTAGTGCCGTTACGCAAACAGTCAAATCAACTATTCGTTTAATTTGATTGTAGTAAAGAAGTGACTTAGAGGACATAATTATCAGTTTATGAATTTGTAAGTAAGCTGTCGTACAGCTAGTGTCTAATCGAAAATGTGATTAAAAAACTCTTGGATTAGGCGAGTGGTTACGGGTAAATGTTGTGAATCAGAACCAATTCTATATTGGTCAATCTGATCAACAGGCATTATTTCAACATTTGTGCCTGCTAAAAAAACTTCATCAGCCGAGTATAAGTCCCACCGTGTTAAGTTTTGTTCGTGAAAACTCAGATCGCCAAAGTATTTACTAAGAGTAGAAAGGATGAACTCTCTGGTAATGCTGGGTAAAATGGATGCAGAGATGGGTGGCGTTTCAACCCGATTACCAATAACACGGAAAATACAGGAACCTGAAGATTCAGACACAAAGCCATCAGCTGTCAAAAAAATCGGGACTTCAGCGCCAACATATCGTGCCGCCAGCATTCCCAATCGACTGTTGATGTAGTTGGATCCGCACTTAATCTGAGGAGGCATGCTGTTATTATTGATCCGCTCAAAACTTGAGATCACAGCACGAACTGATCGGGGGTAAAAAAGGCCGCGAGTACTAGAGAGGGGATACCAAAATAAGATGCGATCAGCATTACTGGTGGTTGACCAACTACCTTCAGCTAGATATCCAAGAAGAATTTTAAGATAAAAGTCTTCCTGGGGCGGACAAGCTTCTAAAAGCTTCTGGATGTCCTTGGCAATCACACTATCAATATCGTTATCAATTAATTGAAGTAGCTTGCCAGACCTAGAAAGACGTTGTAGGTGCTGGTCAAAAAGAAACAGATGGGGCTTGCCATCGTCTCTAATATAACCACGAATCCCCTCGAAGACATTCAGTCCATACTGGAAGGAAGGAGAAAAAATGGAAACCAGATTGACATTATCAATGGCTGCAATGTCGCCATTAACAACAACCTTGGAAGGGGAAAAAGCCATAGTGTAACATCCGGAGTAAATAACGACTAACGAGCTATAGCATTTCGCTGATTTTTGGGTTAGCTGCTACCAGCCATGTATCAGCATTGTATTTACCGTCATGAGTAGCTAAGATATCATAGCCATATTCTGAAAGAACGGACTTTTCATGGGGATCCACATAAATGAGTAAATGGGGATAATTAGATAGTCTATCCAGTGTCTTGCGGAAGGTATCCCCCTGAAAACTGTTGTAAGTGTACACTATTAGCCAGTGAGTAGAAATATACCTCTGAAACTCAGTAGCCGAATCACAAATAACAGTTGCAGTATTTGGGTACAAACGCAAACGTACTAGATTTTTCATAGCTTTGCTGTAAAGTGTCTCATCATACTCGATTCCAATACAGGGATAGGTTTGTTGTTTTTTGTGGTCTAGTGCATACAATAGCAGTGATTTACCTTTACCACATCCTAAGTCAACAAATTGAGACATGTAGAATTTTTCGCCCAGAAATTCTTTTGCTACATTGAGAGTATTATTAACAACGGATGTGAATGAAGCAACATAGATTAGTCCATCATCATACTCATCTGGCTTATATAGCTGCTTCTTTTCCGGCTTAACAGAACGGAAATGAGTGTTAGTTCCATTAGTAAGGTCAAATAGAATGGACTCACGGAAGTATGTCCACAGAAAAAAAGGACCTCTTTTGAGGAGTTTCTTAAAAATATAGGTGTAGCTATTACAAACAGTCATTTATAGTGTACCTGTAGAAGTTCATAGTGGTTGAGTCGGATAAGTCAGATTATCTATGAGAATTAATTCAATTTGACTTAATTCAAAAAAATTTGCTTATGTTTCTTGTTATTAGACTTGTTAGGAAATAGTGATTAAAACGGCAGAAATCCTGATGCAGTCTAGCTTTGAGGAATTTCATGGTATAATTCCTGAAATCCTTGTCAGAAAAGCTTTTCAAGGATATTCTGGCTTATTACCCAACAACTCTATTGTACTGTTCAATTTGAATACAATTATTTTCAGACAATAGAATAAAAACCTGGAGACCAGTGCTACAAAAACCCAGTGCTTATGCTTTACTATGATAGACCCCTGAATACCAATTATAAGCTCATTCCAGTATGTAGATATGTTATACTTGCTAGTAGGTGAAATGGTATAATCAACTAAAACATCAGGTAGATTAAACATAATCAAACCATATTTTGCGCATCTAAACCAAAGTTCGTAATCTTGACCGTGTCTATGGGAAGTGCTGTAGTTTCCAGCATTAAGTATTGCTTCTCTCTTATACAAGAGAGTAGAATGAACAAAAGGGTTCGTATATAATTTATTAATAATATCTTCATGATGAAGTGGCTTTTGTGTTATGTTAATTGCCTTGCCTAAACTGTTAACACGTAAAGCTTGTCCGCCAATGATATCGATTTCCGGGTGTTCTAATGCGTATTCCAACTGGAAATGAAAACGATTTGGAGCAGCAGTGTCATCAGCATCCATGCGGAACACATACTCGGACTGGCCGCTAGCCAGATACCAGTTCAAGTTCTTGGATAGTCCCTGATTCTCTCTAAGTCTTTTTATCTTCACATACTCACAAAAAGGCTTAGTCATCTCGATGATGATGTTATAGGTATTATCGACGGAAGCGTCATCAATAATTTGAAGATGTATCTCCTTGCAAAGCTGTGGAAGAATACTATCCAAACAGCGGGATATACAACCTTCTGAATTGTAAGTGCATAATATTATTTCGGATATAGGATAAGTCATAATAAAAAATGTAAGTCGGCTATATTTACTAAAGTTTAACTAAATAGCCTACTTTTACTGTTGTATAGCCATAGCATTAAAGACGGTGGGATAATTTTAGCGAGAGAATCCACACAGCTTCTAATAGGGTTACTTCTCCGTATATAAAATTCGGGATGTATAGCGTTCATAAACTGAGTATTTTCAATTGGGTAGATGTTAATAGTTAGAAGATACTTGAATAGCTCAGAATTTTGCTTTACATATAGAAAAGTATTTTGTTTGTACCAAAAAGGAATATCAAAGTCATCCCAAACAACTTGCCTAAAAATATCAAATGGATAGTATTTCCTGGCTAGGAAAATTTCTGCCCAATAAGACGGAAATTGCTCATTTATGTGATTAATTCCACCTTGGAGTGTAATAGCTGCTCCGAAAACTACAACATCACTGCAAGAACTTATTAGATCTACGAAAGACTCTGCAGAAGCTTTAGGTAGATGCTCCGCGACTTCTACAGACATAGCTAAATCAAATCTTTTAGGACTGGGAAGCACATTTGAGGATGCGAGATCTAAAGGTATAAATCTTATTTTTTCATCAGGCATGTTCTCAGACGAGTTCCAACTACCATCTACCCCAACAAGCTCACTAACGCTAAATGACTCGTCAAAAGATTTTAGCCATGAACCATGACCACAACCAAAGTCAATTACACTGGTAGGATGATAATAGCTTTTAATGATATTAGCGTATTTACTAGCAGCCAAGGATGCAGAACGAGTTTGCGCAAAGTAAAATGCTTTTGAATAGGGATGTTTTTTTTTGTAAAAATTCATAATGATTGTATTTACTACAAGAAGCGTTTGCTTGGAGAAAAAAGTAGGCTGAGGATCACCGAAAAAAATTAGAAAGGCAAAATTAACTGTGTATCAGTCATCTGGTTATACTGGTTATAATAGAAGGGATTTCAGAGTCAAAATAATTGCCAATTACCTGGTATTGCATCTTGGTTCTTAAAATTATCAGCAGCGAATATAAATTGCTTACGCATATCGTAAAACTTCTGGCTCAACCAGGCTCCCCACCAGTAAAATGTACTGTTAGTAAATATATGGTGCTTACACTGTGTTAAAAGCCACATTACCCCCGCGCTACAAACATATCCATCATCATGGGTGACAAAAATGGTATTTTCAGGTAGAGCTAGTTCTTGCAATAAAGGGGAGCGATGGGTGCAAAATACAAAAAATCTGGCTCCATTGCATAATTTTCTTAACTTTAAAACAGCTTCATTGATTTCAAAATGACTCTTTAATTCACCACTGCTTGAATGAGATCCGGGATTTTTACTCTCCTCATATAACCTGATTCCTAAAGCCACAGACTCAGTTTCTCTTAGGAGTTTGCCAAGTTCCAAAAAATGCTTTTCCCTCGGTTCAGGAGGCATTAATTCTCTGGTGATTGAATCAGAATATTTATGGAAATATAAAGGGCTGTGCCAGTAGCCATTTAACCAACAGGTTTGGGATATTTTAGCTTCTTGAATCTCTGATATGTATTTACGACCTACTTCATTAATTAGCAGACCATAGAACTCCTCTTGAAAGACCTTTGATAATCTTGGTAAAACCTTGAAGTTTAGTTTGTAAAACCAAAAAGGTAACTTTTCAGTTATGTTCGCGGGGCGGCCTACTATGGGAAAAACACCAAGTTCATATTGTCGGTGATACTTGTAATCGAATGTAAATCCTGACCAGTTGTCTATTACAAGTTCTGAAGAATTTTCAAGAGAAATAGATCTGGCAAAGGCATACTGGAACATTTGATTTCCCAGACCTCCTTTGAGAAGGACTACTGTTTTTTTCATGACTGAGTATTGATGAATCCTAAATTTTGTAAATTACAAGAAAATTTCTGGCGTTGCTGAATTATAGGTTGTTTACTTAATTCTTCGTTTAGTTGATTCCTTCTGATTCTCATCAATTTTATGTTTTTATGTTGTTAATTAACCCGTGAGAATTTTTTCTGAGATTAATCTTTCGGATACACATAAACCAGAATCATAATACTGAACTCGATGCATAGGTACGGATACGGTTCCATTGAGGAAATATCTAACTGCATTCATTACCCCTTCCACCGGGATATTTTCTATGCCAAAGTTTTCCTTATCTCTTTCGGTATTCCAAACGGGTCGTAAAGATATTGATGCTGGAGCAGCTATAGGTTCCCAAAAGCCAGAAACTTCCCAATTGCAATAAATCGTTACACATTGACACCCTTGAATGGCTGCCATGTGAGTTGGTGAACCATCATTACCAACAAACAAGTTACAGTTTGATAAGAGAGCAAAAGTTCCCCTAACTGAAAGCAACCCTGCAACAACGGTTACTCGATCGGGTGGTAATTTTTTGGCAAAAGCTTCGGAAGCATCCCTATCTCCCGGACCACCAATTAATATAATGTTCTGATTGTATTCTTTAATAATCGTGCGTGCAACCGTAATAAAACGATCAATTGGCCATCGTTTTCTCTCGTCTTTAGCATGAACATAAAAAGCAACTAGAGGAGTATTTGTAGATTTAATTCCAAGATGGTTTAAAGTTCGATCAACCTCTCTATTTTCCTCATCTGTAATCGCTAAAAGTGCTTGGCAATCCGAACGACTTGCCCTGGGAGTTATTCCACATGCAACAAAAGGTGCTAATCCCACATTGATAGACATTAAATTTGGGTTTGCTTCACACTCGCTACGAGTTTTAAGCTTAGAACTTGTGAGCAATCCTTTAACTGGAGCATCAAGCCCAAGAGTGACGCGTACAGCAAGCAAATACTTTAACTTTAAGACTGGACTAATACCGGATTGAGCCGCAAACAGTATTTCACTTGCTGATTTACTCTTTATGTTCTTCAGTCTCAATTTTCTGGGTGAAGAGAATCCAAAACTTGAAGAATCTATAAATGTTATACGATCACCCCAATGTGGCAAAATAATGGACCCCACATTGCCGAATCTGGAAATAATTAGTAGTTGAACATTCGGTCTTTCCTTGATTACAGAAGCAATAAAAGGCAGACTAACCGTGAAATCCCCTAATGATGTACTTCGGACAATATAAGTTAGATCAGATTTTGGTTTTAAAGGTAAATATACTAAAACCAGAATATCTACTAGGAAATTTAAAAACCTCTCAATGAGGATGTTAAAAGAAATTTCTCTCAGCATTTACAATCATTATTCAAGTATGGATGAAGATAAAAATTGTCAATTTATTTGTTGTTTTACTAGTTTAAAGCAATGATATGACTTCCACCAGATTGCTAACAATTTTAACAGATCCATTGTGGTTAAATCTTTTGCCCATATAACAAATACGCCCAATCCCAGCTAGCTGACTGGCCTCTATATCTGTCTCTGAGTCACCTACTGAAACCGATTCGCTAAGATCAATATTCCAAGTCTTAGCAGCTTTCAAAAACATTCCAGGAGCAGGTTTACGCATAATTGTTTCACGCCGATAAGCACCCTTACCATGAGTTGGATGTTCTGGACAAAAATATACATCATCTATAGCTCCACCCTGTTGAGCAAACTGTTTTTTGACCCAGATCATTAACATTTGAAAGTTAGTCTCCGTGTAGTAACCTCGCCCAATCCCAGACTGATTAGTAACAATAATCACCAAATACCCCAGTTGTTTCGCTACTGCGACAAGTTCAAAAACTCCATCAATAAAGTGAAAGTCTTCCTGGCGATAAACGTAACCATAATCAATATTAATAGTCCCATCGCGGTCCAGAAATAAGGCCCTTTGCCCCATACTTACTCCTCCAGTTCTAGCGACTTGAGGATTTTGGTAGTAGATAGTCCTGCAACCAAGTTTAAGACCTTAACCTGTCCCCCAGACCGACGAACACAATCACTACCGGCAATTTCGTCAGGATGGTAGTCTCCACCTTTGACTAAAAAATCAGGTAGAATTCTACAAATTAACCGTTCAGGAGTTTCTTCACTGAATGCAACTACCCAATCCACACAATGCAAAGCAGCTAAAACTGCTATACGATGATTTAATGTGTTAATTGGTCTACTATTACCTTTTAGCATACGCACCGAGTTATCATCATTTATTGCAACAATAAGCCTATCTCCTAATGCTCTTGCCTTTTCTAAATACGATACATGTCCAGCATGTAGTATGTCAAAACAGCCATTGGTCATTACAATACACTCACATCGGGAACGAGCTAACTCAACGGCTATTATCAGGTTTTCTTCATCTATATGACCTCGATTTATATTCCTAGTAGAAATCAAGGATTGTTCCAGCTCCCTGGCACTGATTGCTGCTGTCCCCAACTTACCTACCACAATTCCAGCAGCAGCGTTAGCCAGGGTTACTGCTTGGTCAATGGGCAGTCTTGAGGCCATAGCTGCTGCTGTTGTACCAATAACAGTATCCCCAGCCCCAGTCACATCAAAAACCTCCCGAGCTTGGGATGGTAAATGCAGTTCCGGTTGATTTGGCCTTATTAGAGTCATACCCCTTTCGCCGCGAGTAATCAATAGGGCCTGTAGTCTAAGTTGATTAATTAACTTGCGTCCCTTATTAACCAAAGTAATATCATCGCTACAATGTCCTACCATAGCTTGAAACTCATTTAAATTAGGGGTAATCAGGGTTGCATCAGAATAGAGACTAACATCCAAATTTTTGGGATCCACCAGCACAGGTTTACCTGCTGATCGACTTAGAGCAATCAACTCCTGCAATAAACGCAACGTGCCCTTGGCATAGTCTGACAGTACAACTACATCATAATCGGGTAATATCTGTGAAAACTTGTCCAGCAAGCTGGTCAAATCAACATCACCAAACCCATTTTCAAAATCCAGACGAATCAGTTGTTGGTTGCGACTAATCACCCTAAGTTTCGTGATAGTAGCTACTTCAGGGATGGAGATAAGATAGGTTGCCACACCTGCTGATTGCAATATTTGATTTAATGAGTGGGCGGAATCGTCTTTACCAATTAACCCTATTAGGGCAACGTGGGCACCCAACTTAGCGATATTTAGGGCAACATTACCTGCTCCACCGGCCCGTTCCTCACTTTCTTTAATCGATACCACGGGTACAGGGGCCTCTGGGGAAATTCTTTGGGTTACGCCATACCAGTAACGATCTAACATTAGGTCGCCAACTACCAAAACCCGAGCCTGGGAAAAATCAGGAATATTTAAGGTCATAGATCGGACTCCAATAATTCACACAGCAGATGCAAAATAAAAATGTGAGCTTCTTGAACCCGAGCAGTTCTCTCAACTGGAACAATTAGTGGCAAGTCAACTAACTCAGCTAGTTTGCCACCATCTCGTCCGAGCAATCCGATCGAATATACATCATTGCTGCGGGCATAGTTCACAGCTTGTACAACATTAGCGGAGTTACCAGATGTACTAATGGCAAACAATAAGTCCCCTGTTTGAGCTAGTGCTTGAAGTTGCCGAGAAAAGATGAACTCAAAGCCAAAGTCATTGCCAATGGCAGTTAGGGAAGAACTATCTGTGGTTAGAGCAATGGCTGCATAGCCCTGACGATTTTTTTCAAAGCGTCCAGTCAGTTCGGATGCAAAATGCTGAGCATCTGCAGCCGATCCACCGTTACCACAGGTAAAAATTTTTCCACCATTGGTAATTACGCGCCTCATATAAGTAACTGATGCTTCTAACTTATCGGTCATCTCAAGTAGAGTTGCTAGTGCCTGGTAGTGTTCTTCTAGAGTAGACCTAGTAACTTCATTTGTTAGGTTCATTTCCATATAAATAATAATTAATAATCAGTAATTCCTAACAGAATTATTCTCACTCAAGTTACTTATTAATCCAGGTTAAATACTCATTTACCCCTTCTCTAACTGATCTAAATTTATAAACAAAGCCCTTACTATGCAAAGTAGATAAGTCAGCCTGTGTAAAGCTTTGATACCGACCTCCCAGGTGAGGAGGAAATGGAATATACTCAACTTCTCCCCGTCCATGCCACCCAAGCACTGAAAAAGCCACTTCGTTAAAAGTTTGTGCTCGCCCAGTGCCGAGATTAAAAATACCGGATAAGTGAGCATGATCTAAAAACCAAAGATTGGCACTGACTACGTCATCCACATATATAAAATCACGGCGTTGCTCACCATTATCATAACCATCACTACCCTCAAAAACACAAATTCGTCCGGTGTTTATCAGTTGGTGATTAAAGTGATAAGCCACACTGGCCATGGAACCTTTATGCTGCTCTCTCGGACCATAAACATTGAAATAACGCAACCCAACAATCTGACTCTGGGCAAAAGGGATTTGACGGCGTACATATTGATCAAATAAGAGTTTAGAGTAGCCATAGACATTTAAAGGTAACTCATAGGCGGGATCTTCTCTAAATATGGAACCAGAACCATATACGGAAGCACTTGATGCATATATTAAGGGAATGTGTCTTTTCATACACCAGTGCAATAACAATTTTGAGTACTCAAAATTGTTTTGCATCATATATTTACCATTCCACTCTGTGGTGGTCGAGCAGGCCCCTTGATGAAACACAACCTGAGTTGAGGTTTGCCAGTCTTTTTGTTCAGAAATATAGAGTAGAAAGTCATGCCTATCAAGGTAGTCAGCAATTTGGCAATCAGCTAAATTGACAAATTTTTCCCCCCTAGTAAGGTTGTCTACAACAATAATATCTTTGATACCAATGTTGTTAAGCGCTTTTATTAAGTTGCTACCTATGAACCCTGCACCCCCCGTCACAATAATCATTTTGCTTAAACTCCCCCCTGTGATAAGTAGTCTTGTATCCGGTACAATCCCAAGACTAAATTCCTATACTTCTGGCAACAAATACATCATGCTCTATATGCCAATTAAGTCCTGTGCGTCTAGCCCAATCAACTAGATAGTCAAGCTTAGGATAGTCCAGTTCTATCCTAGACTGGAAAGAACGCACATCATCAATCAGAACTGACACATTTCTAAATTTGCTAATACTACACTCAATTTGATCTAGTTCTAGGACAATAGGAGTAGCACTTTCTCCCTTGTAGGTGGGCCAGGCTGCACCACCCGAGTAGTGACCATCCAGCCAAAAGTTGACGTCTCCACCAAGTTTTGGCAAAAGTACTGGAAAAATTTCTTCTGAGGAACCATGAATAATCTCAACATTACTAAAAGGGGCAAGACGTTTAACTGCCCGACTAAACAGTTTCTGATCTGGCTCCAAACTAATTACTCGCGGAAACCGTTTTGCAAGAAACTTTGTTGTATCCCCAAGATACGTGCCCGTTTCCACATAAGTTCCTTGAGGAATCGCATTGCGAACTAATACACCTCGCTTTATAAAATTTGGCGAGGGAGCCTCATATAGTGAACTATGCCAGGAATATATACTGTTTAAGTCTTTGAGGAAATTACGAATAATTGTAGGAACGATTTTTTTAACGAAGATCATGACCTTGTTGGCAGCGTAGATGTAATTAGTCTTGGAATTGAATAATAAAATGAGAGGCAAATTAAATCTCATTGATTATGTAAAACTGGTAGAGTTAGTTCAAAAAAGACAGCGCATAATCCTCATAACAAGGATTACAGGGGGCATCAAGATCTTTGTCTGGCAGTTCTCTTGTATCAAAACATTTATTACCCAAGTATAATTCCTTCGCCAGGGTAAGTTCAAGTGTGTTGGGTATCCCATACTGATCTGCGACATCACTGTTATTTCCATGTATATGGACTAAGTATAAGCCCTTTTCTTGAGACTTAAGTATGAAATCTTCTATCTCACTCATTTTTGAGTTTACATCATGCACCTCAATCAATAAGCAAACAACATTATCTAGCTTTTCAATTAGTTGTCTGAAAATTTGATATTCATTACCCTCTATATCAATTTTCAGCAAGACTCCTCTATTCCTATCTAAAGAAAGACCATGCCAAAATTGATCAACAGATAGTAGATTTTTACTATTCTGACTAGCTATACCCTTTTTCATAAAATTTACTCTGCCATCGAGAGTAAATATATAAAACCTCAACCAGTGAAAGAGTCTATGAAATACCTGAATATATAATGGTGGTGTGAAAGTTCTTTCATTATAGAGCTTCCTGAGTACAAGATTTCGTATCGAAGGCTTTGTTACCCGAAAAATTCTTTTTATTAGCCTTATAATGTCACTGGTCATTCCTATGTATGGATCCAACATAATAACTTGAGCATTTTGATTTTTTTTCAGGTACTCTTGTTCAAAGTCAAAGTTGGTGGATATGCCAAAGGTTACTAGAACATTGGTTGCTGATAGCACGCTTTTAGGCAAAACATAACCACCATCATATTTGCTTCCTAACCTTATTTTTTCGCAGGTGTACGGACGCAAGAAATCAAGTTTTACAGACACTATAATTTACTCCATCTAAGCTACAATTTCATGTATAATCTTGAACTAAATCCACCCAGGGATAAGTAGACTAGAACTCCGGGCAAAACGAACATGTATAAATACTTAAAGAAGTAACAACTCTGTCCTCTCACTAAGTTAATAGTCATGCACCCCATCAAACCCAGCATAAATGCGTTAAATGAGGGACTGTTTGTGCTTGCCAGACGACGCCAGAAAGTTAGAAAAAAAGTGATAACTACGGAATTATATATAAAACCGAATATACCTAAAACCAAATATCCTTCCGCGAGAATATAAAATGCATAGCTAGCCGAACGGGTTGTTATACCCGTACTGAACAACTCAGTTATTGGAAATTGAAGGAGTGGATAGTTTAGAAAAACTAAACTATTGGATATGTTAGATAATAGAACTTCTACTGGAGATATGTAATTGTATGCCACAGCTGCAAAAAGAATGTGTGCTGGTGGATAGAAGTCTTGGGCAGCTATTACCTCCATAAAGCTAGAATAAATATTCTTGTTCCCTTCAATCCTTGAATATCTTAACAAAAGAGCAAAAAACACGATAACCACTGAATAAAGTGCAAGTCGCAGAATCGAATTTAGGAAATTTTTCCAATTTAGAGAGGGCTGTTTATCTAGCTCATACACTACAATACCAAGAAGTAATGCTAAAAGATCTGTGGTGTTCCCTGTTTTATAGCAAGCAAGTAATAATAGTGTTAAATACGTTACTAACAAAGATATTATGATTGCCTTGGGCAAAATCGATTGTCTTTCACACAAAGTGGCATAAATTGCAAAAGTAATGCTGACGGACAACTTTATGTTCAAGAGAAAAATGAACAGTAAGGGAGAAGATTTAGTATCTTCAAAATTAACTATAAAACCATAGCTTAAAACATCCCAATTGCTGACCAAGTAAGTTGCTTGATAAGCAAGAAACATTATAAGAATCAATAGGGTAACAAGAGGGAGCAAACCTCTTTGGCTTTTCCTTTTTTTGATAGTCAGCGAAAATCGCATTATTTTTAATAGCTTAGGACGTAGGTAAACAAACCCTACTAGTAATGTAATCAATGATAAAATTATGAATAATGTTGCCTGATACCAAGCATCTGTACCAAAATAAGCTCGTAATAAATCTGAAAGGTAACTAAAGTAATAATATCCGATTTGAGCAAAGATAGCATATATAAACAGAAATAAATAGTAAAACGCGAACAGCTTGTCCTGCTTTAAGATGTAGGGAAAACTAATGATACAGATTAGGCTTTCAAGAATTAACAAAAACTCGGCCATAGTTTTTTTATCGCTGTTAGAGTCGTTTTATGATTTTACTACGCTTAATAGCTTAGGTAAGTTTATCTCATTATTCAGTAATGTCAAAAAGCAATAGAACTATATAATCAGAGAAAGGGTTAGACAGTTTTCGGAGATAACTATCATTTATTCTACTTCTCTGGAAACCCTTAAAAAGACAGTGGCCGTGACTAGAACTGAAAATACTAGCCAAACTATGCTGTAGCCAGTCGCTAAACCAACAGCTCCCTTGCTATACAGCAAATAGGACAGTGAAAAGTATAGGACTGTCCATACTAAGCTTAGTTTTGCCGGATCTCTTCCCACATTGGGGAAGCAAAAAAGGGATCTAAGAGATATTACTGATACCAACATAGGTATCATAGCAGGTGCCATGTGGCTAAGAGTGGAAGCAAGTACAGCTGATTCTTTTTGTCTAAACCCTGCATGGGAAAAGAGGAAGTTAATAAACTCCGTGGAAAAGAAAACCAAGGGCAGAACCACACAAAAAGCTAAACCACCGGTTATTTTTAGTGACCTAAGTAAAAGTCTTCGAAATTCTGGGTAGTTCCTATCTCGGATAAATCCGGCCATTGGCGGTACTAAAGCTGATGAGGGTCCTGCAACCAAAATGCTCCCAAACCCAACAACTATGCGCTGAACATAACCAAGTGTTGCCAAAGTACCTTGTTCTGATTGGGGAGCCCAGTAGGCATCTACCACTAAATTGGAAGAGAAACAACTCATGGCAATGGCTGTATATGGGGAATTACGGATTAGTTCTCCCAGCTCCTTCCACAGAAGGTTTTTCAATGACGGCAAGGGAAACAGATAACGCTTCAACGTAAAAAGTCCCCATGAGAAGGAAATGACTAAGCCCATTAACATCCCTATAGGGACTGCCATAATACCAACTCTATCTCCTAAAGTTGGTATTAAGATTAGGATTACACAATAGGGGAGCAACCCAAGGGTTGAGGAAAAAATGTAGTGTCGTACCGAGTTAAGCATGTTTATTACACATGCTTGCATGATTAAAAAAAATCCGACTGCACAAGCTAAAAGTATTAGTAACCATAAATTCTTGTACTGAAAAATGAACGACCCAGAGGGAAGAATTTTGAGCTGTATTTCGTTGACAAAAAAGTTCAATATCCCCATCAAGGCAAGTCCTAATATCACCACTCCAATCAGAATAGATCCCATATATTGGCGGTGATAGATAATGTTTTTCTCACACTCTACCAAGCGAGGAACTATGACATAACTTATCATGCTGGACACCATACCAGCAGCGAAAGTAGGAATGCTTGACGTGAATAAATAAGCATCAACCTCAAGGCCTACACCAAAACGCTGTGCCATCAAGAGCTGAACAAGAAACCCTACCAGACTGCTAACCAGAGATAGTAATGAAAGCAAGACAGAAGTCCGAAACATAGAGAAGCTAACCAATATCTATATGAACCTAGTAGACATCTCCGGAAATATCCAATAGAAGTTGACCATATCATCCCAAAATTCAAAGGTGGAAAGGATGAGTACAAAAATCTTCAACTCTTACATAGATATTGCCATGATACAAAGACTGCCAACGATGGTAGTCCTGGCTTAAAATCTGGCTGTAATAGTGCCAAGCCTAAGCCCTCCAGAAAAACTTGAAAGAGTTTGGGATAAAAGGGTAATGAGGTATGCGTGACAAGCATCAAATCATTGAGGAGCCGTGTGAAGGGAAACTTTCATGGACGGTTATTAAACTCAACATGTGTTTTGTTTTATTAGAGCTGTTGGGTAATAAGCCAGAATATCCTTGAAGGGCTTTTCCGACAAGGACTTCAGGAATTATACCGTGAAATCCCTCAAAGCCAAACTGCATTTTAGGAGCGACCCTCGCATTTTTGCGTGGTACGTGCGATTGCGAAGCACTCCCTACGGGATCTCGCGAAGCACTCCATACAGGAGCTTGTAAAGCACTCGCGAGATCGCCAAGCAATTAGCCGTGATTCGTTTGAATTAACCCACCCCTGGAGACTGTCTGTGGGGGAGACCGGGAATGAATTGTCTCAAAGCTCAGGTCTGTTAAAACCGACTGGTTTTACCGTGGGTGATTATTGGTTATAGGTTAAAATTGATACAGAAAAATCCTGCCACTCGACTCTCGTAGCTGTGGGTGAGTCTGGTTGGTACGAACCGAGATCATATAGACCGTCAAATCATCGTTGATGGTGTGTTGATGGGCTTCAGCTTGTTGCTTTAGCCAGTTGTATAAATCACTAGAAACACCTTGTAAAGTAAAAGATTGCATTGCTTTTGTAGACTGTTCTCGTAAAGATAAC
>Ga0169931_10004295_pt1 | contig 22243 bp, 14 predicted proteins | sample Kivu_15m_20L_FD_129675 | JGI IMG/M metagenome (GOLD analysis project Ga0169931, IMG submission 129675) | Freshwater microbial communities from Lake Kivu, Western Province, Rwanda to study Microbial Dark Matter (Phase II) - Kivu_15m_20L... | ecosystem: Environmental > Aquatic > Freshwater > Lake...
CATTTAGGCGCTCGCCATTTAGGCGCTCGCCATTTAGGCGCTCGCCATTTAGGCGCTCGCCATTTAGGCGCTCGCCATTTAGGCGCTACATGAAGTACATTCTGTATCATTCATTTCTTTTACTTTTTTCTCGATAGATGCATCAACTGTAAATTTAATAGTACCACTTGGCTTGGTTCTTACATAATATGACCCAGTTTTTAATCCCTGCTCCCAAGCATACATTAGTGTTCTATATAGTTTACTGTCATCTGGAATAGCCATATAAATATTCATACTTTGGGTTTGGTCAACAAAGGGTGCGCGAGCCCTCGCATGCTTTACTACCCAACTGCTCTTAATATCCCACATTGTTTTATATAATTCCTTATAAGTTGGTGGAATATCCAATAGTTCAACTGAACCATCTGCTGCAATTATATGTTGCTTCATATTATCATTCCACATCCCAATTGCAAGTAAATCGTTTACCAGATATTTATTGACTACTGGGAATTCACCCGCCAATGTGCTTCTTGTATATACATTACTGGTAAACCATTCAAAACATTCATTATTCCCCATAATTTGAGAGGTTGATGCAGTGGGCATAAGAGCAGTAAGAAGAGAATTTCTCACACCATAAGTCGCAATTTCTTCCCTTAATTCTTCCCATTCTTGTACTGACCCTTCTTCGCCCCAGAGATCGTGTTGCATTTTACCTTCCCACATTGGAGAATTAATGTAACTACTATATGCACCATAATGACTACCAAGTTTTAGTTCGCACTTGTTGACACGATGATGGTGATAAATAGTATCAAGCATCTTATCCTCCAAGTGAAAGTCCTTATCATAGTATTCAGGAATACCAACTTTTGAGTTGATAAAATGCTCCATATCTTCATATCTACTCTTGGCAATATCCTTACTGGCACACAATGAAGCATGATAAATAGTTTCCATCGCATTACGATTAAAACGCAATGCCATATCACTTTCAAATGGAATCTTCATTGAAACCAATGTATCGGCAAGCCCTTGGATACCCAACCCAATGGGGCGATTTCTGAAATTAGAACATTTAGTCTCAGGAGTGGGGTAATAGTTTTTGTCGATAACGTGGTCTAGATTAATAGTAGCAATATAGGCTGTTCTCCATAGTTCATTATAATCATAATCATCAGCTGTATATTGAATCATATCAGTAAATCCACCAATATGAGTTTCCCCATAAAAGATTTGTGGATAGGTTATAATACCTCGACGACACGCGCCATCAAGGCATAGAATGCCTTGCATTTGTTCGCTACGATATTCTTCTAGTTTCTTTTCTGGGTCATCTTTTTTTTCAACATAATCAAATCCCTTGTATTTGAAATAACTCTTTGCCCAATTGCAATACTTGCAGTTTTCCTTAGTGTAAATGGTCCATTGTTTCTCGCTCTTAAATGGAACAAGATGATGGTTTAGCGAGATTGACGCCAAATTACACACAGCATGTTCTTCATTATTTGATACAAGAGTCACTTCGGCACAAAGATTGGAGGAGCGTATAACATCGATGTTTTTTTGATTCGACTTGTTATTAATACTATCTTTGAACAAAATGTATGGTACACCGCTTTCAAATTGCGATTCCATAATCTTATCCATAAGATGACGAGCCTTAATTACTTTTCTATATTTACCTTCTGCTACGTACTTTTTATATAATTGTGTATATGATTCACCATATGCATCTGTTAGCCCAGGGCATTCAGTGGGACACATCAGATACCATTCTCCGTTATCACGGACCATTTGCATAAAATGATCGCTCAACCACATTGCAAGAAACAAATCACGTGTTCTTTCATTCTCATCACCAATATTACGCTTTAGTTCGAGAAAATCAAGAACATCTGCATGATGTGGTTCAAGATAAATGGCAAAACTACCTTTTCGTTTTCCGCCTTGATTAATGTATCGCGCAATGTCATTGTAAACTCTGAGCATAGGGACAATACCTGACGATGGTGCATTAGTCCCCTTAATAAGACTACCCTTTGCACGGATATTACTGATATGGAGACCAATTCCTCCTGCCCACTTGCTAATTTGCGCAACTCTATCCCAAGTAGTTGTAATCCCATCTAGACTATCATTTGTCCCCAACAGGAAACAACTTGAAAGTTGAGGGCGCCAGGTCCCTGCATTAAAGAGAGTTGGTGATGCATGTGTATATGCCTTATTTGCCAACATATCATAAGTAATTTTAATCTTATCCAAATCACCCATACAGATATAACTGGCTACACGCATAAACATATCCTGAGGACGTTCATAAATAGCTCCAGTGTCTTGGTTTTTAATAAGATAGCTCTTTTCGAGAGTCTTAAATCCAAAGAAATCAAAAATATAATCTTTTTCATAATTCATCATATTGTTAATAGCCTCACGATTTTTTATTACCCAATCAAGCCATTCTTTATCCAAAAGACCGGTATTGGTTTGAATAACCTCCATTTTCTCAACAAAAGTATCCATAGTCTTCTTGTGAAGATTACTAACTAGAATACGCCCAGCTAGATTACCATATGCTGGATTAATGGTTACCATATTACTGCAAATTTTAGCAGATTCCAAGTCTAATTCCTCAGTGGTAATACCGCTATAAATACTAGTTATGACCTTCATAGCCACCACTGTCGGGTCAATAATATCAGCCTTAGTTGGCTGGACTAATTTACTGATTCGGAGGGTGATTTTATCAAACATCACCTTTTCCTTTTCACCATTTCTTTTGATAACGAACATTTGAGAGTTAAGGGGATTGGACATTATATATTATAATATCAATTTTTATTTTTAGAATTATATAATTTTAAAAATTATATAATATATATATAATGGCATCAGCAGCATCAGCAGTAGCCGCAGCACCAATCGGTTTAAATGTGTCGAATAGTCCTTTAACAAATTTTAATTTGTTTTTAAATCCAGGATTAGAACGTATATGTAATGAAGTTTTAGGCGCAAATGTGGTTAGCCAAATAGAAGGCGCAAGTAATATATATGTTTTCAGTAAATATATTCCACGCGGAGGTGAAAAAGCCGAATTATTATCACTGAATAAAATATTTGAAACACTTTTTGCAAGAGCAATATCAACAGACACATTTACTTCATTAATTGGAAAAATGAGTACGAATGTTAAATTAAGAGACAAAACTTTAGAAGAAAAAACTCGTATTATTAAAATAATGATTAAACGTTTTGTAAATCCACCAATTGCATTTGATAATAAAGGACAAGTTATTTTTGATAAATCAAAAACAGAGAAATATTTTGATTTACTTATAAAAAGTCTATTAAAATTTATGGATGAACAATTTGAAAGTATATTAATACAATCAAATTTAGATTTATCATGTACTTTAATTAATGAAATTATTTATAAATATTTGACTGATGAGCCATATGATTGGGAACATGATATAGTTGGCTGGATAAAATCCCAAATACTCGAATCAATTGTTGTATTACAAAAACCAAGTTTTGTAAAAATTCATTTATTAGCATCAGGTGATATATTTGATACAGATACTAATAAATTTTATGATGTTAAATCATCTATAGCAGGATGTAAGACTAATAAAGGCACAATTAGAAGAAAAGATGCACATTCCATAAAACATGAGGGCGAACCAAAGACGGTATGGACCAAAAAAGAACGGATTGATGGATTTTTATATATGGATAAGATTGAACGAATTGACCAACGATTTTTTCCTGGGCGTTTAATATTACCTTTTGATATTGCAGATATAAATAAAACTTTTAATGATATAAAAATAAGAGAAGAAGAAAAACGGCTTACCACGGCTAACGAATTGACAAGATTAAAAAAAGAACCGCAAAAAAATGCTAGAGCTATTCGCGATTTGAAAAATGAATTAGAAGAGTATTCTATGGAGCTTTATTATAAACTTAAGAAAGAAAAAACATATAGAGACACGAAAAGTAGGGATGGTATTTTTGCATTAATATTTAGTCAGCATCAACGCTATAGTAGTGATATATTTCAAAAAACTAAAGATAGGTTGGAAATTTCTAATGAGGAAAAAGAAATATTACTCGACTTAACGAAGGGCTTGCTTGTTTTTGCTCGTAGTATAGATGAAAAAAAAACTATTAATAATTATTTAAGACAATTAAATGATTTTTTCAGAGGTCCTTATAAAATAATAGTGGTGGGTTTTACTATTGATAACGAACACGAAAGTCAAAATTTTGTTAATATCGACGAAATAACACTCGAAAATGTATGTGATAGATTAAGACCATTATACAATAGCATATGGCAAACGGCATTAAGTGTAATCCCATCTGAGTATGATGAAGACAATCACAAAGAAGGTATCTTTATGCGCGCAGAAATAGATATTAATAAGAATGGATTATTACGAACGTGGGAAACTTCTCTCAGAGGGAAAAATGCAATAAATAGAGGTGCAACACAATATGATCCTACTGTAGATACAAATTTTCCAACCGACTATTTGCCACCACAATCTTCAAGTGATATAGCGACAACAGGTGAATACGAAATGAAATATCTTAAATATAAAGCAAAATATATGAAATTAAAACAAATAAGTGGCTATAATATGTTCGGGCGCTCTTTTGGTCCGCAATGATTCGAAAACGGTTTTCGAATCACCCGTGACACATATGTGAAAATACCATCTACCGTGAACATTAAAAATCATCATTCATATTATCATATGTGTCTTTCTTTATTGGGTTCAATACCCTCGAGCTTTGATATTGTGTTGAACGAACATCAAAGAAATTTGCCTTACCTTGCATTGAGATTTTATTCATAAAATCAAGTGGCATTTCAACATTCCAAATCTTGCTATATCCCAATGTTTCAAGAAGACGGTCAGCCACATATTCAATATATTGACTCATTAGTTCTTTATTAATACCCAATAGAGAGCAAGGAATCGCCTCACAAATAAAATCTTTTTCAACTGATACTGCATCTTTGAACATAGTGTGAACGATATTTTGGTCCAAAATGGTGCTACATTTACGCTTCATAATACACGCCATAGTAGTATGCATACCCTCGTCACGCGAGATAAACTCATTCGAACGAACCAATCCAGGCATAAGATTCATTTCTTTAATCCAATAAATCGCCGCGAAACTCCCACTGAAAAAGATGCCCTCGACACAAGCAAATGCAATCACACGTTGAACAAAGGGTGCATCACTATTAATCCATCTGACTGCCCAATCTGCCTTCATCTTAATACAATTATAATTTTCAATTCCATCCAAAAGTTTAGCTTTTTCTTCTTTATCCCTTATGATATTGTCAATCATAAGTGAATAAGTTTCTGCATGAACATTTTCAATCATCATTTGGAAACTGTAAGCAATTTGTGCTTCCAATACAGTAACTTCATTAATAAATCTTTTCCCAAGATTCATATTAACAATCGTATCACTCGCAGCAAAAAATGCCAACACCATCTTAATAAAGTGTTGGGCATTTGGATTCAGTTTAAGAAAATCTTCATAATCGTGACTGAAATCAACCTCTTGGGCAACCCAATTTGCATTTTGCATCTTCTTATAATGCTCCCAAATCTCAGTCTCCTTAAGAGGGAAGACAGTCAGACGAGAATTAGCAGGGTCGAGCATATACTCATATTCCTCTTTTACGTTATTTTGGGTCATATTATATATAAATAATATAATTTTTAAACATAATTTATCAATTTTTTTATTAAAATATATTTATTATTAAAATATATTTATTATTAAAATATATTTATTATTAAAATATAATTACTATTAATATGGAACCTCAATTAATAGAACCAAGTGTATTAAAGAAATTATATAAAAAACGTCTAGAATTAAATAATAAAAATTTCTTTACAGATACATTTTTTAACATATGGATGTTTATTAAAAAAAATTGGATTGGGATTGCAATTGTAATATTTGTTATTAGTATTATGGTTTATTTCTATATTGATAGACGAAAGAGTCGATTCGATAATAATATTATTATCGAAGACCCTGAACCAGAAGAAGATAATCAGCCACGTGGTGGATATGAAGCTGAATACTATAAAATGCTCCCTCGTGTAATGCCACCACCTGCAGAATCATATGATACATCTTATGATGAATCAGATGAATATTATTAAAATAATTATGGTTGTAGTTTTTCTCTAATAATCAAACAACTTCAATTACTTTGTGAAGTGCTCATTACACACCATATACACTACAACATCCTTGTCTTGCTCCGCCTTCGGAAGGTCATCCCACGGGACATCGAGTGGTCCGTTCTTGGCATAGGGATTCTCCTGGAGCCAAAAGTCGTGGATGAGGCGGTAGTAGATGCGGACATCCTCGTGCTCGCCATCTAGATGGTTTGCAAAGAGACACAGCATCTTGAGGACGAAAGTCGCCATATCCAGGTTTGCCTTTTGGTACTGAGGGTGAACCTGGTCGAAGGGAACATTGATGTCCACCTTGCCGTCCGGCGTGTCCTTCATTCGTGGGACATTGCCATTCTTGAGAATGTAATCCTCGCGCCAATTCTGGTGGAGGATACTGGCTGCCTCAATGGCAACCTGATGGAGAGACTCGGGAAAGTTCTCCTGGGTATTAATATGGTTAATCACGAATCGCGAGACCATACAGGTTAATTTTATATGGGAACTATTTAGTTTATATTTTTCAATTTTTATTAAAATATATAAAGAACAATATTATATATTATATATATGGATTCGTGTGTAGAGTTTTATAACGAGTTTCTTGACATGGTAAAGGGCTTAACTAAATGTGATACTACTCCCTATAATAATGCTTATATCGAACGTGTAAATCGTTTTTATGATTCATTAAATAATGATGAACTATTTACTATTTTTGCCAGCGCCAAAATTAAAGTTTTTTCTGCAAAGACAGTCGAAACTCATACCATTTCAACCAGTCTATTTGATGAAAATTTATCACTAAAACACGTTTTTAATAATATGGCTGAAAATATAAAAGATACTTTATGGATTGGTCTATTTAATCTTTATATTCAACTTGAACGTCATCACAACAAACATCCAGAACGTGTCGCCGTTTTAAAGGAAACTATTAAGAGTATTCGTGGGGGACAAACATCGAAAGCACGTTCTGATTTATTCAAAAATGTAATCAAAGCAGATGTTAATAATACCACCACAAATATGTTAGATGATATTATTGGTTCTTTCCAAAATGTAATGAGCAACAATGGAAATCCATTTGAAAATATTATGGGTATAACAGAAATGATTACTCAAAAATATGGTTCACAAATTGAAAATGGGGAGGTTGAAGTTGATAAGATTCTAGGTGGAATGGGTAGTATGTTCACCAGTGGTGCAGCGAAAGAAGAAGCACCAGTTGTAATGGGTGAAAACTTCAGTACAGCAGATGTAGAATTGGGTAAGGAAGAGGAAAAGAAGGGTTTTAATCTTGGAGATATCGGTAAACTTGCACCACTTGCTGAAATGATAAATAAAGTAGGTAGTGTTAAGACCGAAGAAGATGCACTTAAAGTAAAACAAGATATGGATAGTTTTATGGAAAAAGAATTAAAGGTTGATATGACTCAATACAAACAACAAATGGAGGATTTAGAGAGAAAGATGGAAGAAATGAAGCGCCAAACCTCAGTCGTCGAGGATGTCGATGACCCCACCCAATAGTGGACACGATTTATCCTCATATAATGCCATATCACATTCAATTGTCGCATAGTTATCTAGAATTTTTTCATCAATAGCGGTAACACCAGAAATCCACCAATCACTTGTAATCTTATTAACGAAATCATTATAATTCATTCCAATTCTTTCTGCCTGAAACTTGTCCAGATAAATATTAATATCTTGGACCATCTTGACATAATTATTAAGATTAAAAAGATTCATATTCGTTCTAAGACTCATTTGATGTTGCATCAGAATACTAGCAGGTGAGCCGAGACGTTCATTACAAGCTTGGAGAATAACAAATGCCATTGATGCCGCCATATCAGCATAACAAGTTAGGGTTATATTTTTGGACTTTAACATATTCATATAATTAATAATATGGTGTCCATCCATAACAGAGCCACCTGGAGAATTAATATAAATATACATATTTGTATTTACTGTTCTCATATGATTAATAAATTTAACCGATGTTGATTTGGTGATTTCACCAGTGATAGCAATCATATTATCCTTTGTTAGGGTAATATGAGTTGCAGTTGTAAACGTAATTAAAAAGAATACTAGATAATTCATTAATATATAGTATTATTATTTAGACTATATATTAATCAATTTTTATTTATGTTAGATTTGCAAATCTCACATAAATAAAGGTTAATTGGAGTTGATATAAAATAACTAATTTTCTATCTCCCAATCAATTTTTATTAGAAAAACTTATAAACTGCTAATAACTTCCACTTCATTCTTACCAAGGTCAATCATTGGCTTTACAACATTGCTAGCAAGAATATGTTTAATATCAAGGTCTTTTGACGATGGCGCACTAAAATAACGTTCTTTCTTTGCATCCTTAATATTAGGTTTATCATTATTCACATAACGTAGCGGAGGAAATCCACCATTCATACTCATTATTATAAATATGAAAATAATTTGTAAGAATTATTCGTAAAGAATTATTCTTAGGAATTATTCGAAAGAATTATTCGTAAGAATTATTCGTAAGATTTTTTTTAATCAAAATAAATTATAATATCCCCATCGTGATTATTAAGGGGATGATTTCCTATAATTATACTGCGTTTTTTGCTAAAATGATTAATGTTACAACATTTTCCTTTATTATTACAATTAAAATATAAGTAATCACTATCATTTAATTTGCCTTTAAAATTTATATATAATAATCTATGTAAGGCGCATTTCTTGCCATTAAAATAAAAATTCACATAATCGATTTTATTATGTGTTATATATCCTTGCCATACTATACAATTATCACCAATTATACCACCTGTTTTCATATAAATTCTTTTTAAATCTTTCTCAGATAATTTTTTATCAATTGGACAATCATTGCGCTGGCGACTGAGCATATCCTCAATACTCATAACCATACTATAATAAAATATAAATTAATAAATTAATAGAAATCACGATACACTGTCTGGCGTGTAAAGAAGGTTGCAACAAAGAGGAGTTGCTTCTCAATCGGGAGCTTCTTCAGAAAGTAGTGGAAGAATGACAGCCCGCAATTGCTAGCAGTGAACTCCTTAACAAGTTCCTTCATCTGCTTAGAAGCACGTGAGTCCTCCTCAAAGGTGTCGAAATCGTACTCAAAATCATCCGTGAGTACAACATATGTTCCTCGGGTGTATTGCTTCTTGTCTGTGTAATGCCCGTCATAGTCCTTCTTCAGGAAAATGTACTTCATCTCCTCGCGAGTTGTCTTGTCACCGGCTCGTGACTTGGTGTAACTGACCGGACCTCCAATGGTGAAACTGGCGGTGCGCTTGTCAATGTCATCCCGGGACATATAACAGTCAAATCGCACACTGTAGGAATAACCATTGTGCTTAAACTCAGTGCGATTAGGCAGCTCCATCAGCTCACGCTCGTGTCGGTCGTAAAAACTGGTGGACTCTACGTAGGACTGATACCCGCTTGTGTGAGTCTGGAACAGCTTTGCGATATAGCCCAGCGTCATGTAAGTCTTGTCTGAATAATGAAACAGGTCACAACAGCCACAATCTGTTGGAGTACAAAAGTAGAGGTGTCGCTCCTTGCCCAGATTAATGAGACTGAATGATGAGTAGAACTCGTCAAACTGTGACAGCTTCACCTTGAGAAGCCTGGCAAGATGGACACGCAGGATGATGTTTGTTTGGTTTGCCGGACTCGAGTCATACATACACATCAGGGACTTGCGAATGTGCTCCTCATCGCGCTTGGTATGAGTATATGTGCGTAGCATTTGCTGGGTTGAACTGGAGAGCTGCATCATCTCAATGCATTGCGAAGATGGCTCAAGACCAAAATTCTCCATAATCTTCTTCACATCTGAATTGTACTTGTCAATACGAATCTCATCCATGTACTTCTTGATGGCAGAGAATGCGTGTGTTGCAGACTTGTTGTGCACAACAACCTTGATGTTCTTCAGGCACTGCTCAAAGAACAGCTTATGAATCTGAAGGTCGATATTAGTTGGTGTCATCGCGATGGTTGACATTATAAGATAAATATTATAGGGCATATTTGGGATTTTTTTTTCAATTTTTATAAAGGTTATTCTTTTGAATAAGTTAAATATGTTGATGACAAACCGCAAGTGCGGTTTGTCATTTTCTCACCCAAAGCTGGTTGCGACAATTCAAATTAAATATAATAAATTGAATAAATCTTCTTTGGTATCTTATTAACTCCTTCATAATCAAATTTCAAAAATATTGTCTTACTTTGTTCACTTGTATTTAAATATTTTTGTGTTGTTTTATCATTCACATTAACCATCCCACTTGAGAATATATATTTAACTGCATTAAAATTATCAAATACAACGATTGGATAGGGGAACATATAGCTTAATACCAATAATTCAAAAATACCATCTGTATTAAAATTATTCTTTCTAAAAGCACTAATGGCACTCTTAAATATATTCTTACTTAACATTTCTTTATCTAATTCAAAATTGGGGAATAATTTATGGATATCTTTTTTAAATTGTTCATTGTTTGTATTATTGGCTACATAATCAATCATATTTGCCTTGAATAAATTAGTTAATCTATCTTGCATTTCAGATTCATATCCAAGATTACGGGTTTCCTTATCATATAATGTATTATGAAGCCAATAATAACTATTAACATATGCCCTAATAACACTATTTTTATTTGATACTATTTCTTGAATCATTTGTTTACCCAATTCAATCATTTCCGGAATGTTCTCCACAACTGTAATTTCATTCTTGCTTGTTGTACGTCTACCCAATTTGGGGATACTATCCTTACCGAATAAATCAGCCATAATTTTCTTAATATTAAAATTGGATGTTTTAATAATCTTTTGGTTCTTCCTATCACTAAATTGAGTATAGTCAACAATATCACTCACATAATAATTATCCTCCATAACAATTTCTTTAAATTTAATCCCATCCATAACTAATTCTTCTACCAATCTATTAATATTTGCCATCATATCATTTTTATATAAAACAAATATACAATTATTATTTAAAAATGCACAATGCAAATTCATATCACATTTATCCTTACTCCTATTAACGCTACAATATTCACGAACATTTGATATACTGTAATTCTCTAAACGCGGTAATTCTTTGATAATTTCAACAAATGGATTTTTTGACTTCTTCTCAATAATATCCAAGATAATATTTATTAATTCTTTTCGTTTTTGTTTTTTCTCCATCTTATCATTATGTACAATTCCAATAATGGTATTTCTTAATGATATATTATTAGAAAGATAAATGGATAATTCTAATCTTAATAAATTATAGGCTTCGTTTCTATACATTCTATTTTTAACATTAACACTACGTTCATCAAATGGGACTTCATTTTTTGTTATCATATTATCTATTACTTCTTCCAATGATTGATATTCATATCCCAATCCATATTTCTTAAATACCTTGGGGTCCATATACTCGTTTTTAACTGGAACAATCATATTGTTCATTAGTAGGATAGAAATAACATTAACCTCGCCTTTCTTATTCATATTATTATAATTTACTATCTTTGGAACGTAATTAAATGATGGTTCTTTTGTGTGTATTTTCTTTAATGATTTTATCATCTCATCCATATCCATCATATCAGCTTGGCGTAAATTCTCAATACTACTAATATTAATGCCCATAATGATACCAGATGGTTTAACTGGCAATAACATCCCATCTTTTAATACCACATAACGAACCTTATTACGCATATCAATAATCTGTTTCTTAATATCTGGGAATGTATTATATATCATTTTAGCAGTAATATTAAAGCTTTCACTTGTATGATAAATAAAACTTTCCACACAACTCATATTATAATAGTGTTTTAATTCTCTGAAAACTTCACTTTTATTATTTATTGTTTTGGATAAAATAATCTTCTTATCTGCTTTTCCTTTTTTAACATTATAAATGGGAAAGTAATATTTTCCATCTTTTATCATAACCACAAAATCTCTATCACTATTAATATCATTATGGTTTTCATAATTTAAACACTGCAAATAATAATTTTCAACCATAATATCTTTTTCTAAACTCTTTTTAATAATCTTTATCTTTTTATCAAAAACAAAATAAAATAATCCTTTTTCGGTCAAAACTCCCGGGATACTAAGTAATTCACCTAAAATATCATATTCCAAATAATTATTATTTTTAATATGCGATATCATACTTTCTCTATCTGTGAACATACTCTTAATATCACCGTTATTAAGATAAGTAAATATCATATTATTCGTATCTTTTTCTAATGTATTAATTGCAATCTTCTTTAATTCATCAATTGTCTTATTAAATATGCTCGCCATCGCTGCCAGAAAATGATAATTTGAATGTCTAACAGTATATTTAAAATAATATCCACTTGTTGATTCTACAAGATAATGATTCTTAATACTATAACTATGTTTCCAGATTGAATTGAATAATTGATTTAGGTGTTTGGGCAAGAAAATAAAACGACCATCTTGAATTTTATTTGTGTCTTGTAAAATATATACTTTATCACCAACTTCTTCTTTCACTTCTTCTTTCTTATCTGATTTTTTCTGTCCCAAACATTCTAAGAAATATTCTTTTTTCTTTTTATTAGCACTCAATTCTTGGTCCTTCTTAAAGCAACAAGGCATACATAAATCATTTGGGTTATTACTCTTGCTTAGGAAACCAACATAGCAATGTTCATTATTTTCATCTGGGTCACATGTGTAATAATTATATAAACCATTTTCCCCTGGTAATTTTATGGCTTTTACTGTAACTTGTTTCTTTTTCCCTTTATCCACAATAACTGCTGTCTTCTCATAGGTGTTTGTCTTTGCATTTAATTTATAACCACGTTTAAGTAATTCTTTTGTGTCATTACTAGACACTATAATTGGACGACGTTTTTTATCTTCACCACTATTTTGGCAACTTCTTGTCCATTGATTTTGTCCTTCTTCTGGTTTAAACCCAAGGCGTTTTTTATCAAGAGCAGTTGCCATTTTAACTGCAGATGAACCAACTTCATAATCAACCATATCATTAACTTTATGACGTCTTTTTGCAATTTTAGTCAGACGATTTAATGTTTCCTTTATTTTCATATATTTACTATTCTTAGCCAAATAAGTTTCAACATATAAATAAATTAAAACACGAGTAAAACTAACTATTTCATCTAATTGTTCCTTACTACGAGCACCTGTAATACGGACTTTATAATTATCCGACGAACGCCCTTGGATATCAATCCCAATACCAGGTGGTTTGGCTTTTGGTAAAACTTTCATTTTCCCAGCCTTACGGCTTTTACCTAGTACTTTGCCATATTTTTTCTTAACAATATCTAATTCTTCCGCTGCTGCTTCTTGGGTAATATTAAATTGTTTTGCAATCTCATCAACAAGTTCTTTATCCCCTATTTCAAAATTCCTCAGAAAATATAACATTCTCATATGCATTTTATTTTTATTTTCGTAATTACTTATACGCTTGTACCTGAGATAAGTACCAAATTTACTGAAACTTTCTGCGGTTGTTGTTTTTGATACACGTTTTTTAGGTTCAATGACCAGTGCAATATAGGTATAGAAGAAACGAGCAAAATCTGAAAGATCATTATGATTAATCTTATATTTATCCGGAAGACTAAATTTTTGAATAGTATTTATAAAAGCATATTTATAGTTTTCTTCTTCTGGTAAAATAAATTTAATTTTCTTATTTTCACTATTTATTTTTAATAATAAATTATTAACATAGGAATATGATTTTTTAATAGATTCCATAGTTGCCATATCTTCCTCCTTCCATGTGACTTTATATTCTAACCGCCCGATTTCATTCAAACTAATAGATATATATTTATTTTCAATTTCTTTCATTTTAATCTTAAATGATATACCATAAGGGGCATTCTCAAACCATTTTGATAATATTTCTATATCATCAATCTTTTTTGTTTTTGTATAGAATTTATAAGTTAACTGGGAATCTGGTGTTTGATATTGTATAAATGGATATTCATCAGAGACAATAAAATTATCAAATATTTTATAAAGATTATATTTTTCTTGTGAAACTGTTCCCGTAAGATTCTTTGGATTATTAAGATTAACGTGAATAATTGACTGGATTAAATAATTTGGCTCAAAATTCTTTTCAAATGTTTTAGTAGCAGATTTTGTTTCCATAACGATATTATATATTTGTTTTTCCATCATCATATCATTTCTAATTATACCAAAACTATTACTATTTCTATCTAATTCTTTCATATTTCTACTATTAAGAAGGTCAATTATCATTTCAAATCTCTCAAATGAAATCATTGGGAAATATATATTTGTATAAACCTCATACATATTCTTTTTCTTTTCTGCATCTGAGTTATAATTTAATCCTAACTCATTTACAATATCAAGCATATAAATCTCATTATTGGTCATAAAGTTTTCATAATCTCTCAATATATTATATTCGTCATCCTCACGTTTAATCTTTACACCGAAACTATCTTTCAAATAACTAAGATTGTTTCTAAGATTTTCATAAACAGATAAATTTTCATTTGGCTTTATATCAATCATAACCATCTCATTTCGACGAATCCATTTCTGTCCAAGCATAACTCTATCCAATGTATTATTATGATTATATTCTGTCCAAAAATACATATATTCAGGTAATAATTTCATCCCTTCGCCGAATTTATCACTAAGGGGGATTGACACTGCTATTTTATTTCTAATAGTATTGATATTATCATCATAAAATATAAATTGTTCTTTCACATAAACTTTTGCAAATACTTCTTCCAGTTTAATATCATATGTTGTATCATCTAATTTATTATTAAATTCTAATTTAATCTTATCTATATTTTTTGCAAAACTTTTATTATTTGTTGCTTCACTAATAAGTTTCGCAGTATCCTTTATATTTTTATCAGTTTCAATAATATCCATACTATATAATTTAGTTAATTCCTCCAAATTAAAATCATCTGCTACTTCATCATCTAAATCTTCCAGAGTTCGTATCATGGGCTCTTCATTATCTTTTTTTTCTAATTCTTTATCTAATTCTCCCACGTCTTCTTCTGGTGAATCATCCCCACCTCCAACCATCTCAACCGCATAAGTTCTAAAATCCATATCCATTTTACGGACAGCCGTTTTAATTTTATTACGTGCCAATAAATAATCATAATAAGTAGATGCAAAACTATAAGTTATACGACGCAATAAAGGAGATGATAAATGATATGAGACCCATTCTTTCCCCATTTTTGTTTCTAATGTTTTCTTTTTTTGTGCATTTTTTAATATATTACTAAATTGATCGGCTAAATGATAACGATTAAAAAAACAAGTATACCATTTTTCGCCATAATAATTTTCTAAACGTTCTAATTTATTTTTACTTAGACTATCAATTGTATCATAAAAATTCTTATTTTTAATACTTTCAAGAATTTCATATATTTCATTATCGATATTTGGTCCGACAAATATATATTGAATATATTGAATTCTTCTATTATTATTTTTAAATTTATGTATTATTTTAATTGGAATGTTCATATTAAAGAAAAATAGAAATTTTAATTATTTTTCTTTAATATATTCATAAACAATAAAAAATAAGTACCGTGGACATTTAATTATAACAATCCATAGGAAAGTTATAATTAAATATTCTCATTAGCGACCACATTAAATTCTTAGTATTCCATAGGAAATCTAAGAATTGAGTGTGGACGGTAATTCATTATTTTTATCTGAAATGTTTATTAATTTAAAATATTTGTATATAATCTCATTCCGCAATATACTACTGGGTGCCTACTATAATCTTCATATTTATATAAACCAGTTTTAACAGCCTCTTCGAGCATAAATTTAAATATTTTATTAAACAGAGGAGTATGTCCACTTTCTGGACACGCTGTATGTGCCATTTCGTGCACTGCAACATACATTAATAAATTCATATCGTGTAATTCGCCAGATGGTTTACATCTGATACAGAATGCTAATTCCTCGCCTTTATTCACTGCGTATGAAGTATAAGAAGAGTTGAAATCCGTTTCATATATTCTAGTTCCGGAACGAGTAAAATTCTTCCGTAATAAATCTATATAATTTTTATTATTTGTAAACATTTCTATATTATTTACTAAATAATCCCTCAATTTAAACATATTATTTGTAAGGTTATTTAATAATTTTGCACTACGTTCTTTATCTACACCATCGCGAACGTATACAATATTACCATCAACAGTAAAACCCACTAGATTATAGTCTTTTAATATAAATACTATGTAAAATACTATAACAAATATTATAATATATAAAGTTTCTTGCATTTACTAATATATAGATTATTTTATAAAATATTAAAAAAATAATCTAATATTATTATATATGGGTATTATGAAAAAAGATGACCTTGAATTAGATTTCAGAGGATTACGAACAGAAAACTATAGTAGCACTGTTCCCTATATGGGAAATCTTACAGCAGATGCAAAGATGTTAGTAAATCGTCTCCCCCAAAATAATGTTAAAATTGGATTATTTCAAGATAGTGAAAACCATGATATGTATAAAATGTTTGAATCAAATTCCAAACAAATTAATGATAACAACTTTTCTGAAACATCACCATTTATCAGCTCTGATGTTTACAATAATTTAGTAAATAATCAACAAGGTGGTGGTGACTCATCCACTAGCAGCTCGAGTAGCTCATCTTCTGGCAGCTCTAGTGATATGTCCCGCGGAGGGGGTAAAGATAGCGAAGAAAGCACCACAAGTGAAAGTTATAGTGAAACCGATAAATCGCACAAACGTAAAAAACATACGGAAAAATCTACAGAAAAGTCTTCTTCTTCTGAAGATGAAACTGAAAAACTTGAAGAAGAATTAACTGAAAAAATGCTATCGAGTATGTCTCGCGAGAGCAAAACACATTCTCAATCATCTAATAATTCGTTTATATCTTCATCCGTAAATCATTCCGATTCTGAAATACTTAGCACTATTTCATTAAATCATAAAGGAAGATATAATTATACTGAATCTATTAATACAAGCGATATAAATATAGTATCAGTTGATGATTAATTGTGTACGGCGCTATTCGAAAAAGGTTTTCGAATGTTAAATTAAAATACTTACGTATTTTAATTTAATCTTCATAATGAAGAAGTCCCAAAGGGACTTCTTGCTTTTCGAATATTCGCGGACCTCGATAAATGCGTTCGCATTTATCGCAGCAAATCCTTCGGATTTGACCAGAAGAGAGCCCATATATTTGAAAACGGTTTTACCGTTTTCAAATAGCGATGCTCACAATTTATAAATTAATTTTTCTTCTTGCAAAAATCCAATATATTAGTTCGTCCCATTCTTTCATTTTCAGTTCTGATTTTAAATTCATCAAAAATCTTATCTGCTCTTGGAATGGCAAGAGATAAAAATTGTAAAGCAGGATTCATAATTTGATTTGTCATATAAAATTCATAATCCACTTTTAATTTTTTCTCTGCAATATATTGAGGTGTTTCAATTCTCTCACCCTGAAGAGTATTCTTGTTCACATTAGGTAGCTGAATCGCTGCAAATTCAATTCTATCACCAGATTGTGGGCAATTACCTGGGTCACGTTTGGCAATCCTATCTGCCAAAACAACGTGCGCAATTCTTGTCCAATCTGCATAACTTTCTTTCATCTTAAGTGTTTTACTAGTAAGAAAATACTTAATATTATATTCATTATTAAACATCTTATTCATACAGTCGATTGTATATTGTTTTGCCATATCTGGGTCCTTCATATCAATCAATCTATTGATAATCCCACCGCATATTTCTTTGACAATCGGTGCATTATCGCGTCTCTTCAACACGATACCGTTATAATCTTGATAATAATCATTCGGGTCATCTTCATATTTATTCCCAACATATCGCTTTTTGGTTAAGATAAGGAAGGGCCAGAATGTCTTTTCATATTCCAAGTCGTGAGGATAGGGCAGTCGTTTCTTTACTAATTCACCCGTAATAATACCCATCTCCATCGAGAGATTAACAGTTCTCTTATCGGTTATCTTCTCACCGTGTTTATAAAATCTAACTCTTACCACTCTCTCATGATTCGCATCGCGATAATCCCAATAAGGTTGGATAATATAAGTCTTTAATTTATTATCTATAAAGTATTGAATATCATCAACAATAAATTCTCTAATGGCAATAATTCTATCATCACGTTCAAGTTTCTTTTTGTCTCGCGTCATATCATCTTCATCTTCATCCGTCTTTACTTCTAATTTACCAATACTGCATTGAACCATCATTTTATCTATCATATTAATCCCGCCATTAAATATCTTCATTTCAATAGAATTATTTTTAACAGTATCAGAAATATATTCTTTTGTATAAATATCTTGAATAGTCCACAACCACGGCAAATAACATTCTTCCATATAGTGGAGAAGGAATTGTTCAATTCTTTGTTCCACTGGTAGAATAATCTTATAATGATTTGGTGGTGGAACATAATCTGGACCCTTTGGCAGACTCAAATCTTTTATAAATTCTTCATCATAGTATTTATCAAATAATTCATTCCAAATCTTCTTTTCGGTTGGTTCAAAGAAATAACCAAGTAATTTTTTACCAAATGCCACGATATCTTTCCACAAGTCTAAGGCGGCACTGTCCTTAATCTGTTTGACCTTTTCACGGAAGCGATAGCAACTGAAAATACTATCAGTGTTATGAACAACTATATTACCATATCCTGCCATAAAATGATGATTTTCCGTTTCAAAATCATATACATAATCATTAACATAACCCATAGATATGATATCCGTAACAATATTCTTACTTGTAATAGGAATATTATGACGCATCATTATTTCACCTAAATTATTATCAATCGATGCTATCATAATTTTATCTCCAATTTTCAAATCTTTCGGTGAAATTATACTCCCATCTTCAAGAAGGCACGAATGGTCCGCCGTTACTTTGACATAACAATCATTAATTTTAATCATATATATCATTTTATTTGTATGATGTCTCATAATCCATTTAATTTTTGTCCATCCCTTATCTGAATATGTTTCCATATATTCAGCTGGCTCAGAGTATTCTTTATCATACCCACTATAATGAATAGTATCAAATTGATAAATATCTTTTACTGGCATAATATGAACCACACCTTTAATACGTAAATAGACCAATGTATCGCCGGTAATACTATCACCATATCGAATAATTGGCTGAAAGGTCATTTCATTGACTTCATTCAATGCATATTTTTTAATCCTTTCTCGTAATTCATTATTATTAACATCCTTCATTTCCATATCAAGGATTTTATTGGCTTTTTCTTCGTCTCCATTATAGAGAGCATATCGATAACCATTAAATAGCCCTGGGAAGATGTTTTCATCAAAGTGTCTTGCCAGTTTAAGCATTTCACGCCCGGTAGACGTTGTACAAGCAGCGATATCACGTTCACGAATAGCGCTTGTATCTGCGCCTGTTGCGCCATATAAAGAATTGGCAGTGACTTTGACGGCAAGTTGCTTACCATTTAAAATCTTATACTTGAATGGATTATCTTTTGCTTTCTTCATAAGTTTCTTAACTGCATCACGTTCAGCAATCAAATCGGTGAGAATTTGAGGAACAACACCTAATTTCCCATCAACCTTGGCAAAACGACGATATTCAGTGCGTCCATCTGCCTCCTTGTATGATGCATTGTAATATTCGACATTTTCCACATTATCATATTTTTCATTTTTGACAATTGTTTCGTGGCTCATATTCTTATGAATCATTGACGATGGATATAGTGATTTATAATCTTTTACTGCCAATGCCTCATATTCTACATTTGCCTCGGGGTCAAAGACAATGGCGCCTTCATAACTCGGTGTTTTTTCTTCTGGTTTAACAAGAACCGGGAAAAGATAACCAGCTTCGCGATAGTATTTAAGACACAATGAAAATAATTTAATCACTTGACCACGAGTAAAGAGAAAGGACATTGGGACATAACATACATTTGCCATCTCAATATTATTAATGATAATACATAGTTTTTCCATCAGGAGACTGACCAGCTTGCAATCCTTTACGCAATATTTCGCAATAATGGCTCGTTCATCTGGACCTTCATTAAACATACGAAAGATATCACGAGGACCTACATCATCCTTGGCTTGGGACCATACCAGTTTAAACTTTCTGGTCTTTCTTTTATCTTCATCGTGGTAATCAATATTTTCCCATTCAGTATATTTATCCTCTTTTAGGAATTCTTTAATTTCATCTGACACCGTAATTGTAATTGTCTTACCAATAATTTCCTCTACACGATATTTACTCCCAATCATATCAGAAATAAAATCGAGAGCATATTCAAAATGGATATAATCATCAACATTAATATTATCAACACTATCACAATGCAATTTAATCCTATCATTATCAAGTTTCTCAATATGATAAATTTCATCGCGAATGAAATTAGAAGATACAAAATCCAGTTTATAACTATTAAGTTTATGGTTCTTTTGGACATCCTTCATAAGATCCACATGGATACGCCCTGGGGTATCAAACATACGAATGTTATTTTGACCCAGTGCAGATGATTCCAATTTAAAGTCCCGAAAATTGCATTTGTAATATTTCAATTTACTAATACGGGATATTTCACGCTCCATATCGAGATGACCCATACAACGCTCGTAAATATATGCCTCGTCGAAGCCAAAAATATTCCAACCAGTAATAATATCTGCATCTTGTGATATTAATTCTCTTATCCACGCCTGAATCATTTCTCCCTCCGTCTTGTACCATTCCAATACAACACCATCTACGGGTGATGTTTCACGGAGACAGACGATATGTTGTCTATATGGTTCCAGATTACCAAGATGAGTATAGGTTGTACCGATTTGGAAAATACAATCCGCCTTATTTTTCGCTTCGGGAAATTTATCTGCATCGGATGAATAACATTCAATATCAAAACTGGCTGTTCTAAATGGTGCGTTAATATCCTTTGTAATGGGGACGATATCTCGCCAATCAACTCTCAATTCAATATCGCAATAACTCTCACGGCTATTAATATCAATCGCAATATACTTACTAACACTTACCCACGAACACCCACTAATTTTCTTGATATGAAAACATCGTAGCATTGGTGGGAGATTAGCTTCATAAGTCTTAAATTGGATTGGTTTACTAGTAATACCAGGAATATAAACGGTAGATTGCTCAAACATATATCTAAATTTTTTCATTGAGATATTATTGTTAAAGATTAAACGGGCAAAAAGATATTTCTTCCCATTGGTAAATCCTTCTGCCGCCATTCTTTCTACCACATCCATATTAATAAGACTGGCACGAAATTTTCCCCATACTTTTTTATTCATATCACTGGTAAAATAGGTTAGCATTTTACTTACATTATGTTTTGCTTCATCTTTACTCCAGTTTAAGGGGAGTTTAATATAAAAATGTGGGGTATAGTTTACAATTTTCATATAAACCGATTTACCCTCCATTGTTCGCCCAAAAGTATGAATAATATAGGTACCAATATCTCCAGAGTTATTATTTTCACTATCTTCCTCATCTTCTTCCTCCTCCTTTTCGTGGTCCTCCATCCAATCATAGATTTGAAATTCAATAGTATTATTCATTATACATAATAAAACTATTTATTTAATAGTTTTATTATCAATTTTTATCTCTTATTCCCTATGTCAGATAATAAGAGCCCAACTATAAATAAAAATAATTAGAACTAATTATTTTTATTTAATTTTAAGGCTCTTAATAAGTGGAACCGGGAATAATTATTTTTATTTAATTTTAAGGCTCTTAATAAG
>Ga0169931_10004296_pt1 | contig 22240 bp, 20 predicted proteins | sample Kivu_15m_20L_FD_129675 | JGI IMG/M metagenome (GOLD analysis project Ga0169931, IMG submission 129675) | Freshwater microbial communities from Lake Kivu, Western Province, Rwanda to study Microbial Dark Matter (Phase II) - Kivu_15m_20L... | ecosystem: Environmental > Aquatic > Freshwater > Lake...
AAAATCTCACCGATTACAGATGGAATTCTGAACCGGGAGAAAAACAGGCCTCCCAGTCTCGCCCCCATCCATAGAGCGATCAGTATCGAAAAACTTCCAACCCATAGGACTGGATCAACTGAGTCCCAAAAATAAGGGGTCGAAAGGGCAGACGTCACAACCAAGAACACTCCTAGGTTTCATCTTCAAGCGGAGCCCTGTTAACATAAATACCGCAATGCGTCAATTTATCCACTTAGGGGTGTTGTTGCTGCAATTCGAGTTCCCAATTGAACGAGGGTTTCGAGTCCTTGTCGAGTGTGCTGCAGCAGATCTGAATCCACTCGGGCTCGATTGCGAGAGAACACGAGTACGGCGGTAGATCCGCCAAATAGGAAATAGCCTTTTTCTTCTCCTCTTTTGAAGGGCCTCAATTGTGGAGAGTGGGACTGGATGATTTTTCCAACGGTGAGAGCTCCGACTTCGATCATAAGGAGAGGGCCGAAACTTTCGGAATCGAGAAGTGATATCTGCCTTTCGTTCCCCAAGTAGGTATCGCCGCTCGCGTTCATTCGAAGACTGTAAGGGTGAACAGAACGAAGTCGACCACTCACGCGCCAAGTAGGGCCGACTTGGGTTCCTTCGCATGGAAAATGAAAGCGGTGGTAGTCCCGAGGGGCGAGGCGAAACACGATTGCAGAGAGTTGCTCGGGTGCTTGGATAAGGCTTCTCCAGGCAGTGGAGTCTTGTACTTCCTTGGGCAGGAGTTTGTCTCCGCCATAGAGGTCGAAGATCGAAAGGCTCTGCCCTTTGATCGGAAGACGAGAGGATTCACTCAGTCGATCAAAGCCCAACACTCGACCTTCACAAGGAGCTGCTAAATGGTTGAGGTGAGGATCGAACGGACGCATTCCAGCGCGGAAGCGACGAATAAAGAATTCATTGAAAGTATCATAGGGACCTTCCTCAAAATCTTCGGTCCGAATCTGAAGGTTTTCGCAAAAGTGAGCAAGCTTGTCCGAGTCGAGGGGTAAGTCCTGCAGAAGACCGTACAGTTTTCCAAAGCTCCTCGTCCCGACTGCAAAGCGTTCCAGAAGCTGACCCAAAGCACTTGGGCCATATAGAAACCTCATAACGTTCTCGGAGAACACTGGCTCAAGGATCCGTTCACCGCTTTTGCGGTCGATTAGTTCGAGAGTCATTTTAGGACTCAGGAAGTTCTTTTCAAGCCAGGATGGGGGGCCGATCATCATTTATGCGCTCCCGAGTTGGGGACTGTTGCTTCGGTAGAAGACCATGACTTACGGAACATTCCGTATTCGGAGATCCGAGGGAGATGAGGCGGTAGCGATCGGTAAGTGGGGGAATCCTCTGCGAGATAGCAGATGAGTGCTCCTGGACAGAGGTGGATGAGGGCATTCCAAGTGAGTTGATAACCTAGGAGCCCGGTGACTCCTTTGACCGAAAGGTCGGGGCGTTCGACTTTACCTATGTACACCACGAGCATTCGTCGGAAATAGGGGTACCTCAAACGAAATAACGCCCAAAGGCACGCGATTGGGCGAATGACTTTACTTCCCCAAAAACTCCAATCCTTGGCTCGATCGATCAGGCGTAAGGACGGGAGAGGATCCATAAAGCTTACAACAAAAGCAGCCGGATTATGGTCTTGATTCTCCAGAAAAAAAACCAAGTGTCGATGGATCAGGAGACGAAAGTCTCGATAAGCCTCAACAAACTCGGCTGCAGGGATCGGTTCAAATTCAGGCATCTTGCGATAAGATTCACTGAGCAGAGTGTGCAGTTGGAGGAGTTCGCTCTCCCAATGAGTGAGGTCGACCTTACGAACACGCAATGGAGCTCCGGCGGCCGCCTTCAATCTTCGGTTTCCCAAGCTCCCTTGCTGTTCAAAGAACTTTCTAAAGATCGAAGAGAATTGCTCCCAGCTCTGCTTTACTGAGATTTGTACCGTGTGCCAGAGTCCGGAGGATTGAAAACCACAGGCTTGCATCAGTGCTGCGTGATGAGGGGGATGGAGTGGTTCACCAAAAAAAGGCTTTTGCCCCTGGGTGGATACGGAGCTAACGGGACCAGTGGATGTAATCCGTCGCAACAGCATGCGATAACCGTGAAAAAAACTTCCCTGGATGGGGGTTCGAATTTCATTCACTCCGATTTGAGCTGCCCAGTTTTGAGCGCGTTCAAAGAGAGCCTGAGCGACCTCCACGTTATTTTCGGAGTCAAACCAGCCAGCTGCGACAGCTTCTCCTCTGGACTCTCGGACCCTGAAAGTGAGTAAAATTCGCCCGACCGGCTTGCCCTCGCGTTTGGCAATTAAAGCCAAAAAGACGTGATTTTTTGCGAATTCTCGCGAGGGTTCTAGGAGTTTTTTGAAATCATCGGGTCTCTCGGTGAGGCGGTATTGCGATAAAGGTCCAAGACTTTGGCTTAGAAGGTTGCCGGTTTTTGCAAACTCCTCAAAAAATAGGGGGTCCCACTGAACGCACTCTTCCATCCGAAGGAACTCAGGGGGAGGATTTGAAGGAATGCCTCCGGGGGAACTGGTTCGGGTGATGGTCATATTATCCTCAGGTCCTTACGCAGGAGACCTGCGCTGATATGAGGGGAGAACCGACTCGAAATCATTGAACTCTGGTCGTGCATCAAAAAGGTGAGCACTGCGAGGAATCGAGCTTCGGGAGGTCATGATCTCTTGATAACTTCGGGTGGCTCCCAGGTTCTGAAGATCATGTTTGACTCGAGCGTTAAAGCGCCCCATTGCAGGATTTTGCTCTACGACGATATTCCACAGGCTCCATGCCGAGTTTGATTTCACGACAAAGCTTCGGAAGACGCGTTTGAGTAGGGCGAGATTAATATTTTTGAGCCATTGTGGTGCGGGATCCCAACAAATCTGGACAAAAATCTCATCCATTTGCACATGGCGGGCTTCGTCGACCATATGCCAATAGTGGACGGCATCATGGAGGGGATCGATTGCTGTTTGAGGGGACTTTGAGGCTTTACGGATCTCTTTGTAGTTGAGTAAGAATTTTTCCTCACCATACAGACTCAACCAAGTCCAAAGGATAGCCAGTCGAGGGAACGAAAGAATGGCTTGAGTTGCGAGCTTGTCGATCAATTTGGGACGGTAGTAACGGTACACGCGTTGCCCCTGATAAGCGGAATCAGAGGCGTGGGCGAGTTTCCAAAAAAGGTCCGTATGTTCCACTTCCTCGCGGAGAAAATGATCAATCCCTTCTTTGAGTTCACTCGGTAGTTTTCGGATAGCTTTTTTGGAGTGCAGAAAAGCCCTTCGAATAAAGGAACTCAATTGTTCTTCGAACAAAACGCTTTGCTCAACCACCATGAGCGCAAAGGCCTGGTTATAAAACAAGCGTTCGGCATGGGTGAACTCTTGATATACTGGAAGGTGATACAAGTGAGTGAGGTTTTCAGGGATCCAGAACCGGCTCCTATCCACTCCACGCTCAAAAGGAATGGCTCGAATCTCCGGGTTCGCTGAGAGTTCCACGCGCGCGGCCTCTGCTTGCTCGTTGATCTGAACGAGTTTCCTTCGGGAAGATAGCCCCGATGTGGATGGCGGAGTGGAAGGGTTGATACGCATGGATGGAGCTCCTCAGACTTGGGATTTTGATGTTAGGGTTAACACCGTTTTTCAGACTGAAGCAAGTCTCGAGCCAGGAAATGGAGTGGTACCCCCCCTCAATTGCGAGGGGTAGAGAGCTTTCCTCGGGTGTCTAAGAGTCAGTCAGTTGCTTATGCCCGTCACTCGCGGGCGGCTCTCCCTCATATTTTGTGAAGCAGTTGAAATCATGAGAGCTGCCCCGGCACGTATGGTGCGGAGCAGGTCCCAGCATGAGCAAAGGAGTTCATCGCGATAGCCTTATTTGCGGGATTTTCGCGCACGGAGGGGGCCAAGCCTCGCGAATAAGGCTATCGCGGGAATAACTGCGCCTCTTACTCTTTCTGGTGGCCCCATGTGATTTTTCCAGTCTCGCCATCCATGGTGACGGTAGCTCCGTGAGGAATGACTCGCGTGGCATCGCTGACTCCTACCACAGTTGGAATCTTGAGCTCGCGTCCAATGATGGCGGTGTGACTGAGTAGGCTTCCTTTTTCGGAAATCAATCCACGTGCGCGAGCCATCAGGAACACCCATGCGGGATCTGTGCTTTGAGTAATCAAGATGCAGTTCTCCAGGTCCGGAACGTAAATCGCTTGGTCTGGCGAGTGAAGGATCAACGCGCGTCCCCGAGCTTTTCCATTGGCTGCACCAAGGCCTCGAGTCTCGCAAGGCCCCTCGTTCGATCCGGAGCTCAGGTAACTTCGGTCGGAATTCTGAGATAGACTGAAGCAGCGAAAAGTCGGACTTTCGTTTGAGCCTCGGGGGTGAGCGAGAAACTCCGGATGATCGGATTTAGTAGCTCTCCAACCCTCACGAGCCCGGAGGCGTTCTCGAAGCTCTGTTGGGGTGAGGTCTCCTTTGGTCAACTGAGTGAGGTCCTCCAAGGTGAGCGCAAATTTTTCTTCAAAACTCAGATTCGAAAAAAGCTCGTAGTTCTCGGAGCGAATTTGAGTGTGAAATCTTTGAAATGCTTCGCGAAACCAGCCGTAGAATCGCCCTCTCCTTAAACGACTACTTTCGCGTGCTTCGATGCTTTTTTGTACCCAGAGGCGTGCAAAGCGTCCTTTGAGTGATAAGCGAGCGCTGGCTTGGTTCTTGTGGGGGGATTCCTCCCCTCCTGGATGAGGATTCGAAACAAGAGGAGCCTGCGCACGGGGGGGTAGGTTATCTTGTCGAGATGCTTTGACTCGAGCAAATCCTGCAATAATACGAAGGATCTGAGCAGGGTTCTCCCTGAAGGTTTCGCTCTCGAGCTTGAGCTCCTCGAAGCTCCGCTCCCCGTATTTGGCTAAGTAGATTTCGAGTTCCCGGATAAAGTCCGAAGGCACGCCCTGATCCGTATAGAGAAACAATCGGTCAGACCCTTGGGTGGACCTCAGCTCAGGAAGTCCTGCTACAACGTCGAGTCCTTCGATGGCAGCGGGATGGTCGACTAGACGGGAGGCGAGCTCCTTGAGCTTTTCGAGGGGCTTGAGGGACTCAACGCCTTCGGTGGTTTGAATGAGTCTTCCCAAGTGGGTCTCAGGTAATCCTGATTTTTTAAGTTCGCTTACCAGCATTTCTGTGAACTTCATCACGAGTACATCATTGAATGTCGGAAGCGCCCACTCGTCTGTGCCGTCCAAGGATTGAAGGATCAGCTGAGCGGTTTCTTTACTCGAGGCTGATCCCTTGAGGGTTTCTTGTAGCTGAAGGAGGCGGGCGTCTTGTTTCGCGTTAAACTCTCTAAAGATCTCGCGGTGAGAGATCAGGAAACGCGAAACTCGAGTAAGCATGCGGAGCAGTTCGAGACCGCTTAATGGACTGAACGAATCAGAACTCAGAGTAATTGGGGTGCCTCCCACCATTCGATGCCATGCTTCGAGATTCTTTCTTCCTCCCGGCATCGCAGATATCGCCGCGTAATAAGAGTTCAGATGATAGTACAAATGGTCGTCGATTGATTCGATCAAGCATGCGTAGTGGGGTTTGAGTTGAAGGAGTCTTTTCTTGCCTGCACCCAGGAAAACTGCCGTGGAGGTAAACACTCTCCGGTAGACTTCTTTGACGAAGCTTGCAGTCAGGGGACTGGTAATTCCGGGATAGCTTTCGCTCAGGTTCGTGTCGGCATAGTAATCCAGCACCGGAAACTCTTGAGTGATGGGACGACTCTGAAGAATCCAAAGTTGATCTCTATGAAAGGCCCATTCGACATCGACCGGGTGCCCGTGGAGTGCCTCGATCTTGAGCAGAGTTTCTCCTAAGCGCCTCAGTTCAGTCCGGCAGAGGCAAGGCTGTCCACCTACTTCCGGGGGAACGGGTGTTCGGGTTACTTTTCGGGAGTGAGAGTCGTACTCGTAGCGCGTCGTCTTCATTGCAATCGAGTGCTCGAGTGGCTCAAGAAAGCGGTCCAAGATGAATTGATCGACCGGAACCTCGCCCGATACAATTCCTTCGCCCAACCCCAGTCCTGCATCTATCCAGATGCGAGCTGAGTTTCCCTTGGGAGCTCGACTAAAAGCGACGCCGCTTTTTTCACTCGGAATCATGACTTGGATAACGACTGCGATCTGGTCTCCTCCAGATTCTGGAGATGCGTGAGATTTTTGGTAAGCTTGAGTTCTTGCGGTTTTAGCGGAGCGGATACAATCACGGACGCGCGCTTCGAGGTCTTCAGTCTTCACATGAAGATAAGTCTCCAAAATCCCTGCGTAGCTCTGCGAGCCCGAGTCTTCTGCTGCCATGGAGCTTCGGACAGCATATCCTCCTTGGGGTGAGAGGGATGAGCTCGATGGGTGAAGGGCACTCCAGTCCTTGAGTGTGGCATGTAGAAACTCACTGGCCTCTTCCCGCTGCTCCAGTAGCTCTTGAGCAAAAAACGAAGTAATAATGATGAAGTCAGGTACCGGTAGCGCGTGGCTTTTGAGAAACGCGAGCTGTGCTCCTTTCCCTCCCAAAGAGGATCTGAGAATGGAGATCGCATCTTGAGAGATCGAAGTTTGAGTGCCCATGGATTGATCGGATCGGTAGATCCGTTGATTCAATGAGGAGGTCATTTGCTCATGATCTCCAGGTCGGCGCTTTGAGCTTCGTAAATCCAGCAAGCAACAGCGAGGGAGAGGAGAGTGATGATCGCTTGGAGTTCGACCGCTTGCTTAAATGCTGGAGCATGATGAGGAGCTCTTCGAAATGCAGAGATTTGATACAGAATACGACCGAGTGAGATCAGGGGAGGGATCAATGCAAAAATCCAGCTACCCACCCAATCGGGATTGTGCCTTTGGGCTGCAATCAGAATAGCTCCCAGCGAGAGGCCGCTGGAGAGGAGGAGCGCGAGTGACAGAGCCCGCGTGGATCCTACGATGCCCCAGATTTTTGAGTAGGTGGTATAGAACGTTTCTTGGCTTAGTCCTCGAATCTTTCGTCCAAACTCCCAAGCGGTGCCAAGAAGTGCAAAGCCAGTCACGAGGGATACGCCGAGGGCAAATGTTCGATGATTGACAACGGCGCTATCAACCGAACCCGCAAAGAAGCTCAGAAGGTAGAACTGAAACAGATATGCGAGCGGATGATGAGTGATGAATGCGAGTACGAGACTGGGTCGGATCTTTGACTCTGCAAAAAACCAATAAAATGATAGCCAGCTCCAAATCTGGGTGAGCAGGAATACAGAGATCACCCAGGTGCGCTCAAAGAGCGGTATTTGCAGGCAAAACAGCGAGAGGTTGATGAGTCCGATTAAGAAATGAAGATCGGAATGTTTGAGTGAACCGGATACCAGGGGACGATCCGGAAAGTGAATTTGATCGGACTTGTAGTCTTTGATCTCATCAAAACACCTGAGCTGGAGGTTCCATAAAACCACGGTCATCGCGCCACTGATCCACTCGATGGGTTGGGGGCGAGCCTCGCCGTCGGTAAAAAAGAAGGTCGCTAATACCCAGGCGGTCACCGCGAAGCTTCCAAGTGTAGCGATCTGGGCTGGGAACACAGGAAACATTTCTGCAAGGAACCGACGGATTCGAGAAAACCGACTCGAGGTATAAAGTGAAGGTGATGTTTTCATTTTTTTTGAAATCTTTTTTTAGAAAGAACCCTCAAGATAAATTCCGGCTTGTGGAGCGGTTTGCTCGTCGAGTTGAAGTTGGGTACCCAGATCTACGGAATTGCCCAAGCGGTATCTTGAGTTGAATCGTAGTCGATTCAGGCTGTTATCCTGAATCAGGCGAGGAGCGTCGCTTGATGAAGAGATTCTGCCTGAGATACTGGACTCCACAGCTAAGTCGGAGTTCCTGACTCCCACTGCTGCTAATCCTCGCGATCCCATTGGGTCGACGACCACGAGTGATCGAGCATGAGCTCGCCAATCTCTCCAAAAACGATGATCGATTTCGGCACTTAAGCTGAAGCTTCCGAACGAAGGTCGGGTGTAAGTGAAGTCAAGTGCACTGTTTTGCACATTTTGTGGTCCCGCATGGACTCGGACTTCTGGAGAAACGCGGACTCGTGTGTCTGAGTCGGAGGATTGATACTGCACTGTTCCCTTAATTCGTCCCTGGAGTGTGCCATCTCCTCCAACCCCAGTATTACCGCTCTGATTGATACTTCCGCCACCAACGGTACGGCCGCTCGGATCTTCCAGGCGAAAGTGGATATCTTCTGTTCCATATTCAGCATGGACCCCTGCCATCAGGTCGACGCCCGCTTCGCCATGGACGCTCAATCCCGGCTGATCTTTTTTCGCACCAAGGGTGGGTGTGAACCAGGTCTGTTGGACTAGAACGGTTGCAAGATCGGTGCGTTGTGGCTCAAAAACGGGGTTCGGTACATGTTGCGTGGGCAGGGTAGTCCCGATAAAGCCGCCAACTTTTCCTCCTGAACTGAATCGATCTTGCGGCTTCGAGTCTTTGGTTTTTCCCCAAACGTGCGTCGATGCAGCCCCGAGGTAAAGATCTCCGGACTCGTCCCTACCTGCAACCATTCGTACGGCAGTCTGGCTTTGCTTTCCGAAGTATGTCCCACCAGTGATCAAGTCGTTCTGGACGCTGGCGAGTGGATCAAAACTCCTCGAGTCAAACCCTGCCGCTTCCATCAGAAACTTTCCTCGCCCACTGGAGAGCTGTCCTAGAGGGTTACCTTCAGCATCGAATACCCGGTAAACCAGGGAGTGGTCACGCATTCCCGGATCCTGATCTTGCACCAAGAGTCGTGAGCCGTCTGTGCCTTTTCGAGTCGCAACGGCTCCGTAATTCACCAAATAAATGGTTTGACCTTGGTCGTCTTTTGCCTCGATTGCGACAGTAGCATGGAGTGATGACTGCATCGAGTAGCCGATGATCACGGGTTTCTTGAGGCCTAGCTTCTTGGAAAGAATGGCCTGACTGACGGCAATATCCCGACAGACTCCAAGTGATTGCGTCTCGGAGTTTCGATCTGCTTCGGACAGTGTTTCCGTGCGCCCTAGAAAGTTTCTTTGAGTGTTTGCTCTCATTTTAGAGAAGCTGATCGATTTGCCGTCGAGAAGGTCCGATTTGCGTACATCGTCGTAGCCGGACAACATCTTGCCGCCCATCATCGCAACTAACGCGACCTTCTCGCTTTCATTCAAGGTTTGAGCGAGGGTTTCAGCAGTCCGGAAATACTCGGCGTCACCGCTGGCCTTCATGAGTGAGAAGTAAGCATCCACGAGCTTGATGTCAGAGAGGCTGGCTTTTCTGGATTCCGGTTGGAGGTCCATAGCTTGCGAGAATGAGGATATCCGATCTGCTGCTGGGGTCGATCCGGTTCGATTGAGTTTTTGAAGTTTCTTCTCAGCGCTTAGGCCACTCCAGTGTTGGAGAAATTGCTGAAAGTCTTTTTCAAAACCTCCGGGAGGGCACGGAGATTTTGCGCAGCTTCTGGGGACAGCTGATGCAAATACCTGTTCAGCCAAAATGAGAAGAACTTCTGGACGCGCGGTGTTCTGGACAAGTCCTTTGGAAGGATTCCGGTGACTCAATGGAAGTTGTCCCGACACTGTGGTGCTCAAGCGTTGTCCTTCGAGACGCGATAAGTGAGCAAAGAATTGTTCCTCGCACTCGGGGGGGACACCCCGAGCTTGAGCCAGCCGTGCGCGCCTACTCATCTCACGGCGGTGTTGAAGCTCTTGGGATCTTCCTGCGGGGTCAAGGAGCTCTAATCCAATGGCATCGAGGTCGGATGACAACGAGAGTTGGGGGACAAAGTCCCCGAGGTACTGGGTGCAATCACACGAAGTGGGCTCAGCCCTTAAGGGGGGAAAGCCTGTAACGAGCTGCAGTGTGACGATGAGTTGCACAAAGGACATCATCAAATGATGAGGTATTTTTGGATCCGAGGTAACTGGATCAGAAGCGACACGGTTCGATTTCTTATGTGAATCCAAAGCGATTCTGTCCTCTTCAGTCTTTGCAAATTTAGTCGTTGACCTAACTCACCTGTGGAGGTTTGACTCGCCATTGGGTGCTATTTCCATTGCGACTACGGTCTCAGGCAAGAATGCAGGGGACAGCTTGACGGTTACGAATGAGGGTAGTGGAACACAATATGTCGGGGGTCGACTGGGTAAGGGTGACGTGGGGATCCCATACGGAGGCAGGAAAGACCCGATCGGCCAACGAGATTAACGAGCTTTACCGTCGAGGTGTGAATCAATTCGCTGTTCAGGTGTGGACCTGTTCCTCTGCCGACTGTTCGGATGCGCCCGTATGGAAGGGGACTGATGGAACTGCCTCGAGCTATTTTACCGAGATGAGCCTGGTTGCCCCAGATTTTCAACGAGATGAGGCCGTGCCTTGAATGCAGATTCTCGGGCTCAGTCTTGAAACTCCTCGAAGAACTTTCTCACGGCCTGGCGAGTGAGTTTATCGAGGAAGCTCATCTTCGGAGGAAGTTTTATCGCCCCTTTTTCTTCGGTGGCGTCGATACGCTCCATGGCGACTGCCGGGCCCGATTTCACTGCATCGGCAGGGTCTTTCTCAAGCTTGGCGAGGTCGGTAAACTCCATCTCCAAGTGCACGGTGCCCACTAGGGATTTAGCCTTCACGGGTTTTTCGGTCCAGCGCGCTTTCTCACCTTGCTCCGCAGCTAACTGGCTGTCCTCTACACGGACTTTCACGTAACCTGCTGTTTCGTCGGCGGAGTAGGCGAGGACTTTCGTTTTCAGAGTATAGTCTGCACCCACTTTTCTGCCCAGAGCCGCAGTGTCGGTCGGGTGGAGTGTGGGATCCTGTTTGGCTTTTTCAAGATCCGCTTTGTTGATCAAAACGAATGAGCCTCGGGAGATCAGCTCATTGACGAGACTGACCTCAACCGAGAGACGTGTCGAGGGTTCGGCATCGATTTCGACCAAAGCGACTTTCTTGCCCACCATCTCCGAGAGTTTCGGCGTGCTCCGCTTTGGGCCAGAGGAGCACGAGGTGAGTGCACCCAAGAGCATGATGATCAAAAAACGTCTAACTTCCCGAGACTCCGTCCATGTGCTCAGATTCATAGATTTGATTTTAGTTGGATCCCCCGGTCCCGCCGTGAATGAGGGTCTTCACGTCCATTTGAAATACGACTTCGATCTTGTTGGGATAAACGAGTTTATTGACGACACCTTCACCGAACATCGAGTGCTGAATGCGATCCCCAACCAGGAAAGGCGTCTTGGCGGAGTAAGCTTTTGCAGGCTGTGAGCGTGAAGCATTCATCATCTTTGTCCATTCTGCTTCCACTGGGACTGCTTCGTCGCGGGACTCTGCTTTTTTGGCAGCTTTTTTCTCACGGGCTACTGGAGTGTCTTTCGGAGCTGGAGTGGTCAGTCCTTTTGGGCTTTTGTAAGCGTGCTCGGTTTTGCAGGTCCGGCAATGCACGCGAACAATTCTGTCTCCTGCCATCGCAACGATCGTGTGGTTCAGGTCCATGCGGCACTTGGTGCAATAGGCGATGGTTTCTGAAGCAACCTTGGGTTTGTTGGATCCTGCAGATGGGGCGAGAGACGAAAAACTCATGGGTAATTCCTTATTGATTGACGGTAAAGCACCGCACTCGCGACAACCTTCCTGACAACAGAAGTTGAGTGCAGATTTTGAGAGTGTCAGATCTTCAGTTATAGGATTTTGGACGATGGAAAATCAAGCGTTGAAGCGACTTCAAAACCTGGAACGAGCGAAGGAAACGACCACTTCTCCGGGGGTCTATCTGATGAAAGATTCCGATGGGGGAATTTTGTATGTCGGAAAGGCAAAAAACCTAAAAAATCGCTTGACCACCTATTTCCAGGCCCCCGTTCATGAGGTCCCTCGGATCGAGATGATGGTCAGTCGTGTGGACCGGTTCGATGTGATTTTGACGCAGACCGAGTCAGAAGCACTTATTCTTGAGGCCACCCTGATCAAGAAGCATAAACCGAAGTTCAATGTACGCCTGAAGGACGACAAAGCTTACCCCTATCTAAAGATTCGAATCGAGGAGTCTTTCCCGCGGATCGAATGGACTCGTCGGATTCTCAAAGACGGCGCTCGATACTTTGGACCTTTTCCATCCTCGGGGTCGGCCCGGTTAGTCTTGCGCCTGCTCAACGAGGCCTTGCAGCTTCGGGATTGCTCAGACAACGCCTTCCGCCATCGAAGTAGACCGTGCCTTCTGTTTCAGATGGGACGGTGTAGTGCTCCATGTGTGGGAAAAATTTCTGCAGAGGATTACCGCAATACAATTCAAGATGCCATCTCGGTCTTGGAGGGGAAGCAAGATCGCCTGACTCAGTCTTTGACAGTTGAGATGGAGCGAGCCGCCGAGGCGGAGGAGTTTGAGCAAGCTGCTCAGATTCGGGATCAGATTCAGGCCTTGGCTTTGGTCACCGCCAATCAAGTCGTGGATGAGGCCGGAACTCATCGGTCCCGTGATGTGCTTGGGGTGTCTCGCGAGGGAACCGATGCTCACGCTGTGGTTCTTCAAATTCGAGGAGGCAAGCTGCTCTCGGTCAAGCATTATTCCCTTCAGAATATGGATCCTTCGATCGGAGACTCAGAACTCGTTCGCGACATTCTGCTTCAGCACTATCCGATTCGTGAAGCTTCGAGTGATTCGGATGAGTCGTTCTTGGATCTTCCTTCCGAGATTTTATTGGGGGATGCGCCTCAGGACTTGGAGCTTTTTGAGAGTATTCTTCGTGGCACTGCGATTCGCGTGCCGGAGGGCAGTCAGGACGAGCAGTTGTTGAGCGTTGCTCGAACCAACGCGCGGTATGCGATGGATCAAGCGGTGAAGCGTGCTACCGGGCATGGGATCGAAGCGCTCGAGGAGATTCAAGAAAAGCTTCATTTACAGCGTTTTCCAGAGCGTATTGAGTGCTACGATATTTCCAATACGCAAGGCGAAGACGCAGTAGCTTCGCGCGTAGTATTTGTGGATGGGGCTCCAGACAAAAACCTTTATCGCCGTTACAAGATCAAGACAGTTCAAGGTTCGAACGATTTTGCGATGATGAAGGAAGTACTTGGGCGGAGATTCAAAAACGAAGAGGATCGCTTACCTGATCTGGTTGTAGTGGACGGGGGTAAGGGACAGTTGGCTCAAGCAGTCGCTATCTTAGATGAGCTTGGGATCACGGAAGTGCCGGTTGTGGGGCTGGCCAAGGCGAGGACCGAAAGTGATTTTCAGGCAAAAGAAGTCGTGAGTTCTCACGAGAGGATCTTCATTCCTGGACGAAAGAACCCCATTCCTCTCTTGCCGCATACGGATGCTTATAAGCTCCTCACGCATATACGGGATGAAGCTCACCGCTTTGCGATCAGCTATCACCGACTTCTGCGAGGAAAGAGAAGTTTGGGGTAGCGTTAAGCTGCTTTGCGCTCCAAACGATCCTTGGCTTTCACCACCCACACGGGACTCCACCATGCATCGGCAGTTGCGTGAGTTGAGAGCGTGATCCCGGGTTTTCCTTCGAATGTGATCGTCTTTAGGGCAAAAGACGCCGACCCATGCTCCTCCGTAATCTGGAGGAACTCCTCGATCGCTTTGCGCGGAAGGTTGCCGAGAAGTTTGTACCGCTTGCCGTCTACCGAAAAACGGAAGGTCGCGACGACTCCAGTATTGCTCGTCGTTTTGAGTGATCCATCTAGCTGCACTGAATTGGGTTTGGATTTAAGGAATTTAGTAAAATACTGAATCAGGCCATCTTCTGAGGTAAATGTGATTGGGTCCATACCCAGGGTATCGGTATAGACTGTCAAAAACGTTACGATTCACGCTCAAAAAAGAACAAAATTTTTACTGATTCCTTAGGTCGGAGTCGATCTGCCCATTCTTCAGACGAATGATTCGGGTTGCAAGCTCTCGAGCTTCCTCCGGGTCATGAGTGACATGGATCACGGTCATGCCCAGTTCCCCATGAAGTTGTTTGATCTCTTTACGGAGGTCTGACCTAAGTTCCGTATCCAGATTGGATAATGGTTCATCGAGAAGAAGCACCTGAGGTTCCATCACGAGTGCTCGAGCCAGTGCGACCCGCTGTTGCTGTCCCCCGGAGAGTTGGTGTGGGTAATGCTTCTCTCGATTTTCGAGGCGCACCCGAGCCAGCGCATTCCGCGCCTTCATCCATGCCGCTTCTTTCGAGAATTTTCTTTTTCGATCTCCGACGGTCAGAGGGAAAAGAACGTTCTCCAAAACATTCAGGTGAGGCCAGACTGCGTACTGCTGAAAGACCATTCCCATCTCACGCTTTTCAGGGGGGATGCACACCCAAGGGTTGGAACCAAAAACAAGGCGATCGCCTAAAGTAATCTTTCCATCGTCGGGGTTTTCTAGGCCTGATATCAAGCGCAGCAGCGTGGTTTTTCCACAGCCACTAGGTCCCAACAAGCTGATGAACGCTCCGGCTTCGATGGTCAAGGAGAGACTCTGCAGAACCGTAGATCTGAGGTAGGACTTCGAAACTGAGTTGATATGAATTCCTATGCCATGAGTGGAAGAAGAAGCTTTGTGAGGAGAAGTCATGGGTTCCCTTTCGCCGGGGTGAGCTGATGGCTTCTATAGGCCGCAAAGACCAAAGAAAAACTCAGGAGCATCCATGCAAGAGCAGATGCTTTTTGTTGGTCAGCATATTCTTGAAGTTGAAATAGAACGGTACCCAGAGTTTCGACTCCAGGTCCCGTGAGTAAGATGCTCATGGTCAGTTCGGTGAATATTGGAAAAAAGCTCCAAGCAAACGCAGCAGCGAAGCTGGTCTTTAGGAGCGGGACCCACAAGCGTAGAATACGCTCTGGGAGTGACGCCCCTGAGATGCGTGCTGCCTCGTCGAGTACCGGCGCGATTTGATGCAGCCCTTCGCTGAACGCTCGCACACCCAAAGCACTGTACTTCATGAGATACGCGGCAGTCAGTGCGATCCAAGGATTAAATGCCATACTCCCAAGGGCCATCCCTCCCAGGAGGATCCAAAGAATTGCGATCGCACTTCCGGGGGCCGAAAAAAGCGAAAAGAGGATTTGTCCTTTGAGCCAAGCCCAGAACTTCCAAAAGGGAGTCTGTGCTTTTTTTTCGGTGAAGGTGATTGCAAAACCCCCGACGGTGATCGCGAGCGAGGTGGTTACCGCCAAGAGCAGGGAGTGGAGTAGACCAGACTGAAAGTCAGGTAATGTCAAAAGGTCTGATAGGTTTCGCAAAGTCCACTCTGCTGGAGACATGCTTCCTGAGTGAGGTGCAAGCGCAGTGACCCCTAAGCTGATCCAGGGCAAGAAGAGGACAAGCAGAAGTAAAGATCCGAGCCCAATCGGAAGGGTGCTTCCTATCCAACGAGGCAATGGAGTGATGGAAGTGCGGGAGGATTTGCCTCCGGTCAGAGCATAGCGATTTCGCAGGGTTCTCTGGATGAGCTGCAATGAGACAAACGAAAAGGCGATCATTCCGAGCGAAAGGATCAGTCCAGTTTGAAGTCCAATGGAACCTCCCAAGCGAAATTGAGTGAAGATCCAAGTGGTCAAGACGGGATACCTTGCAGGAAGTCCAAGAATCGCAGGCACGCCGAAGGAGGAGAGCGCATAAAGAAAGGCCAAGAGCATTCCATTGATCCAAGCGGGCCTGAGAAGGGGGGCGGAGATTCTCCAAAAAACCTGGATGGAATGGGCCCCACTCATTCGCGCTGACTCCTCCAGTGCCGGATCGAGCCGTCTGAATCCATTGCAAAGCTCCATGAGTGGAAATGCCAATGCAATCGTCGTTTCCACAAAGATGATTCCAAAGGGGCCATAAACTCCCGAGGAAGGCAGCCAGTTGCGGAGCCAACCGACTTGAGGGTTTCCAAGAGTGATCCACGCCATCGCAAGCAAGTAGCCAGGCAAGGAGTAAGGGAGTGTGAAGGCTTGCTCAAAAAAAGATCTCCCTCTGAGGTTGGATCGACAGATGAGCCAGCTGAGCGGGATGGCGAGCCCTCCGCTCAGGAACGCAACGCTGATCGAGATCAAGAGGGAATTGAGGATCGCAATATCGAGTCCACTGGTTTCCATCATTTGAGTACACGGTCCGAGAACGTTTTTTTGATTTCGTCACGTTGAGAGAACAGTTGATGGAGAACGTTCATATTGACCGCAATCGCTTTGGGCTGGAGTTCCCTCCGAGGTTTAGCGCCTGCAGGAGGAGGGAGTTGACTCAAAGGTGAATACATTCCAGAGGCGACGATTTTTTTCTGAACTTCCTCAGAGAAGAATAAATCATATGCTTTTTTGGCAATTTCAGGTGAACGCGTGCTTTTCATGATGGCAATTGGGCTTGGAATCGGGATGACTCCATCTTCTGGATAAATCGCTTCGATCGGTGAGCTCTTGGCTTTGGCCTGAAGTATGTTTTCGAGCAGAACCATTCCCACTGGCCGTTCTTGTGTGACCAGGCGCTGTACCACCGAGCTATTTCCACCGGATGCCAAGATTTCGTTTTGACGAAGGCTCGAAAAAAAAGACCAGCCTTTGACTGAAGAGAGCAGCGCAACACTGGTGAAGAACGTTCCACTTTCGAGAGGGCTTCCCATCGCGATTTTTTGAGCGTAGGCGGACTGAGTCAGGTCTGTCCACTGACGAGGAGGTTGTTGAAAAGAAGAGTGATGGGCGAGCATCATGACAGGAACTCGCACAGTGGAGAAGGTTTGGTCGGGGTCTTTCCACTCGGTTGGTACGCTTGCGGCCGCCGGGCTTGAATACGGAAGGAGAGCGTCTTTCTTCTTTAACTCCAAGTACCAAAATGGATCACTCGTGAGAATGAGGTCAGCTTGGGTCTTTCCCGCTGCGCGCTCCGCTTCGAGTTTTGCAGCGATGATTTCGCTTCCCCCTTGAAACCACTGGACTTTGACCTCAGGGAGGTTCTTTTCGAAGATCGGTTCGAGTTCCCGAACCACATCCTTGTAAATACTCGTATAGATCCAAAGCTCCGGCTTCTGAGCCGTACAACCCGAGAATAGAGCTAGGACCAAGGCAAAAATTGCTCCTGTTCGGCGAGTCGGAGTCAGGATTTGGCTCAGCGTCTGGAGAAGGGTATTCAAGGTGATTTGCATGACCATGGTGATAACGGGGCGTCCATTGGGTTGCAATTTGATCGAACACCTCAAACGGAATTTTTTTCCCGTTCAGGGAATTCGTCAGGTCACCGATTCGTTTCTTGTCGGGGCCACAACCACACAGCAGTCCGGCCCGCGAATTGAAGAGAGCGAAAACCACGACAAGACGTTCCTGGGGTAAGCCCAGGGCGTTAATCCTAAAAAATAGGAGACGGGGATCATGGAAGACAGGAACGATTACTTAAATGAAAGTTCCGATGAGAGCGGAGAAAACGAGAACACTTCGACGACCACAACGAAGTTGTTTTTAGGTTCTCCTTTGCAGGCGGTCGCCCGCTACTCTCACTGTCCACAGTGCAATTCCCGTCTCCATTTTACGCACGTCACGGATTTTAGCCGGAATCTGACGGAGGAGACGGCTCGCTGCCCTGAGTGCGGTACCCAAGAGCGCAAAGTGACGCATCGCCTTCAGTAGCTTTGTCCTGTACTTTTTTTGATGAGGGCGGCTACGTTGCCGCCATATGTCTGACGACCGACCCTCCTCTTCGGCGTCTCCGCTTCGGAGGCGTCGTCCGCGTTCCGAAGTTTTCCCGCCGATCACTGGCCCAAGTCTAGCGAGCTTTCTTCCCGCTTATACCATTGGGCCCTTGGAGTTCCCTGAGTCAGAGGCCGAGCAAGTCGTTCCGGATACAGATGTGCTGATGACTCCTCAGGACTTGATCCCCTCTGGAGTTACGGATCTGCAGACCTTGCACGTCGAGTTTCAAGGAGAGGGTGCATCGGGCGTGGTCTGTGTTGTCCCAATGGCTTTGGTTCAAAACAACTCGGCCGAATCGAGGGCTCAGAGAGAACTGTTTGACAAGATGTGGGGAGCGATTGGCTTGACGCCCCAACGGGATTTGCTTTTGGTTGCAATGCACGAGTGGGGGAGAGCACAACTGCATCAGGATGTTACCCCGCAACGAACCGAGTCCGAGGCGCACGAAAGTTACTGGTCGTCTCGCTTTCATGACAGGGGATTGGATCGTGTTCGGATGGTAGTCGCGTTTGGCTTGGTAGCTGCGCAGGACGTTTTGGGTCAAAAACTCGTCGATTCATCGGATGATTTTCACCGGAGAAGGGGGCAGATTTTTGCCTGGGGTTCGATTAGAGTTTTGATTACCGATGAACCTTCGACGCTTCTTCAAAACCCAACTGCAAAAAAAGAATCCTGGGAAGACCTCAAGCGAATCGCTGCGATTTTGGGGCTTCGGATTCCTCTTCCCGCTCGTTCTGGGCGTTAATACCTGGGTTCAGGCTTCCTCTGATTCTCCTACTCCTCTCAAGAATGTTTGGTTTGCAGAGGTTCGAAGTGCCCTCAGTCCAGCGACTGCGGACTACTTGGAGCTTTCGATTCAAAGAGCAGAGGAAGATCAGGCGGTTGCTCTCGTAGTGGAGTTGGACACACCTGGGGGTCTTGTTTCGAGCGTGCGTTCGATGGCTCAGTTGATTCAAAAAAGTCGTGTCCCCGTAATCGTTACGGTTACGCCAGCCGGAGCGAGCGCGACGTCTGCGGGGGCACTGTTTATGCTGGCAGCGCATCGTTCTGCCATGGCTCCCGGTACTGCAATTGGAGCGGCTCATCCCGTGGGGTCTTCGGGTGAGCAGCTGGAGGGTGCCGTGAATGATAAAGCCACCCAAGATACTGCAGCTTTTGCTCGAGGTTTAGCGGAGATTCGAGGACGGAATGTTTCGCTCGCGGAGCGAATGGTGACCGAGAGTTTGAGTTTGACTGCTGCAGAAGCCCATCGCCAAAAAGTCGTCGACTACTTGGTGAGTGATCGCACAGACCTTTTACGTCAACTCGATGGTGCAGAGGTTTTGCTGGGTGAGGATCACTCTAAAGCTCAGGCAACGGTTTTGCGCACTCGCGAGGTAGGCTGGAAGACCTCCGAGATGACCCCGGGGCAGAAGTTACTGGTTTTTTTGGCAGACCCTAACGTTGCTACATTGCTGATGACCTTGGGGATGCTTGCCATCTACGTCGAAATCTCTGCGCCGGGATTTGGACTACCCGGGATTCTAGGAGGCATCTCCTTACTGATTGCCATCATGTCCTATCAGTTGCTGCCGATTCGCACTGGAGGCCTTTTACTTTTGGCTTTAGGGGTGATTTTCTTTGTTGCCGAAATTTTTGCAAGCTCGCATGGCTTGTTGGCTTTTGGTGGTGCTTTGGCCTTTGCACTGGGTGCCCTGTGGGTGATGGATCCCTCTGCCTCTTCGCTGCAGGTGAGTGCTTTGATTTGGCTTCCTGCTGTTTTGATGATGGGGGGAGGAGCATTGTTAATCGCTTACTTTGCGACCCGATCCAGGACTTTGACCGAGCGCCTACGTCGTCGCATCGGGGGGGAGAGGTCTCTCGGTTTGTCCGGCTATGTGGGGCATGTTGAGAGCGTTGACTCTTCTGGCTTGAAGGGGAAAGCTCTGATTCGAGGCGAAGTTTGGGATTTTGTCAGTACCGATCCGGTTCGTGAACAGGATCTTGTCGAGGTTTTCGAAGCCCAAGGGCTTAAGGTGTTCGTTAAGAAGAGTTCGGATAGTTCGTCAATATAAGTAGTGAATGGTCATCAACTGAGTGAGGTTAAGTATGTTCGAATTGCTCTCTGGAAGTTTTTTTGTCTTTCTCATTTTGGCAGGTGTGTTCTTCATTCTGAGCGTCAAGGTTTTGAATGAATATGAGCGAGGTGTGATTTTTCGTCTCGGTCGCATCATTGGCGCCAAAGGTCCTGGTCTGATCATCCTGATTCCCATTATTGATCGGATTGTCCGAGTGGATATGCGGACCGTCACGCTGGATGTTCCGCCTCAGGATGCGATTAGTCGAGATAACGTAACGATCAAGGTGAATGCCGTCGTTTATTTCCGGGTGGTTGAGCCTAATCGTGCGGTAGTTGAGGTAGAAAACTATCTTTTAGCGACTTCCAAGCTGGCCCAAACGACTCTGCGTTCGGTTCTGGGTCAAGTGGAGTTGGATGAACTCCTGGCTTCGCGCGAAAGCATCAATCATCGCCTTCAAACGATCCTGGATGCTCAAACCGAGCCTTGGGGTGTAAAGGTCTCCAATGTTGAGGTGAAGCAGATTGACTTGCCGGTGGAAATGCAGAGAGCCATGGCCCGGCAGGCAGAAGCCGAGCGGGAGCGACGCGCAAAAATCATTGCTGCAGAGGGGGAGCTCCAGGCTTCCCAGAAGTTGGCTGAGGCAGCAGATGTGATGGGGAGAAGTCCTATGACTTTGCAGCTGCGTTACCTTCAGACGCTCAAAGAAATGTCTAACGAGCAAACCAGTACGCTGGTGGTGCCATTTCCAATCGAGTTTTTGAAAGCATTCGCGGGATCGGGTAGGGAGTAAACCTTTGCGTTTTTTACCGGTTTTTTTGATCGGAACTGCGCCCTTCTGGATGACTTCGGTAGTCCAGGGGGGCGTTTCGTTTTCGACTGAGCCTTTGATTCGGGTACGCTTGGGTGAAGCTCAACCCGAGGTCCGCATTAGAGGATATGACCTTCAGTTTCAGGGTCAAAAAGGAGCCGATCGCTCATCCGAGTGGCGAGCGGTATGTTCGGCGCAGGGGGTGCGCCTCACTCGAAAAGATCGAGTCGAAGCGATTCGTGAATGGAAAAGCGCCGTGCAGATCAGGACGCCAGGAGGGTTTCTGAGGTGGGGTGATGTTCAAGTTCGGGATCTGCTCACCGTACGGCCCAACCCAAAGCAGCCTCGAACCTGTGATGTGATCAATGAGCTTCAATTGGAGAGGTATCTCATCGGTGTGGTCAACGGAGAGTTTAACTCGAAGTGGGCAACCTCCGCGATCGAAGCTCAAGTGATTGCCGCTCGCACTTATGCGCTCAACGAGATGCAAAGAACAAGGCAAGCGCATTTTGACCTGGAGTCCTCAGTGAAGGACCAGGTGTATGACGGGAGCAAAAAAGAAGACCACTTGGCTGCTCGCGCGGTTCAGACGACTCGAGGTAAGGTCCTGGTTGCTGCTGCCGATTCAAGTCAGCCCATGCGCACTTTTTATCATTCTACTTGTGGTGGTTTGACCGAATTGCCGGAAAAAGTCTGGGGTAGATTTTTTCCAGGATTAAAGCGACGCGTTTCTTGTCCATTTTGTAAAGAATCTCCCAAGTACAAATGGCAGGTCGAACTAACTGCGGAAGAGATGCAAAAAAAACTCGGACTCCCCGAAGCCCATAAGCGAATCTTTCAATTGATCCTCGAGCCGGAGGAGGGGGGGCGCGTCCGGACCGTGAAGTGGGTGCCTTCTCAGGGGGTTCCTCAAGTGTTCTCAGGAGTAGAGTTCCGAAAGAGATTGGGAACCAAGGATTTTCCGAGCTCAAGATTTGAAGTCACTCGATTAGGAGATCGATTCGTGTTCCGTGGGGGAGGGTATGGCCATGGAGTGGGACTTTGTCAGTGGGGTGCAAAGGTGATGGGTGAGCAAGGTTATTCCAGTGAAGCAATCCTACGTCATTACTTTCCGGATGCCCGGATGAAAGTGCTTTATCAGTGAGAATCAAATGAAGAGGAGATCATGAAAAAAAAGAAGCAAGCCAAGGGTTCATCTCCTTCAGTCAATTCACCGACATTGGACCTTCACGGTAAGCGAACAGAAGAGGTCCTTCCTCTTTTGGATCAGTTTCTAAATACGGTTTCACGGCGAGGAGTGAAGCAAGCGCGGGTGATGACAGGAAAAGGAACAGGGGTAGTCCAGTCCGAGGTGATTCGCCTATTGAAGCAGGCTCATTATCCTTGGAAGTATGAGCGCCTTTCGAATGGAGCGGAAAACTCAGGGGTTTTGATCGTGTTTGTTTCGGAGGATTGACCCCGCAAAAATCCGTCATGTAAGAGTTTCCAGCAAAGACTGTTCTTTGTGCACTGTCGTTTTTTTTCGGAGTAATCGGGCTTCAGAGCCTTTTGAAATGAAAGCAGGAGTAGGCCTGTCTCTTGCTCACCTTTCTGGGTATGCGAGCAAAAAGGTCCCGAGCCCTGGTTCTATTAATGGCTTCCATGAGTCCCCTGTGGTCATCCCCGACGGGAAGTAGAGAGG
>Ga0169931_10004297_pt1 | contig 22240 bp, 19 predicted proteins | sample Kivu_15m_20L_FD_129675 | JGI IMG/M metagenome (GOLD analysis project Ga0169931, IMG submission 129675) | Freshwater microbial communities from Lake Kivu, Western Province, Rwanda to study Microbial Dark Matter (Phase II) - Kivu_15m_20L... | ecosystem: Environmental > Aquatic > Freshwater > Lake...
ATTCAGGCCCGGGACTGCCCATGCCACCTCGACCAATCAACTTGGAAACCTGATACCCGGGGAACTCTGGGTATATGCGATCTCCCGATTGCTCGAATGCAAATTCTTTCCTCTTTGCAACAACCAAATCTCGCTCACTATCCTGCCCTTCTCGCAACATCGCATTGGGAATAGGAGATTTCGCGGGCAGTTCATACTCAGCGGGAAGCGATGGATTCGCCAAGACAGTATTTGCGTTTTCAATCAACCGACTGTCGGGCAGGGAATTGTGTTTCTCGAAAACCGCATTCAAGAGGCTTTCATCATGAGACGCAATTCGCGAGACAGGAGATCTTGGAGGAACAATCTTCGCGGGAGTTGCGGATGCTCCAACAGCAATTGCTCTATCGAAACGCGAGGGGGGGGCGCTCCACGCTTTCTCAAATACCCCACAAATCGCGTTGATCTGCTCGAACAAAGAAGGTGAATGACTCCTCAACGTATCTCGCTCTTGCGGTGCATCAACGTCCCTGATTCAAGAGCTGATTCAAGAGCAAGGGACGTTCCCTCTAACTTGAGCCTGTGCACATTCTCGATCGATCGGGTATCCAATCCGCTGCAAAAATTCACAGCGAACGACGAGGACTCGTTCGCATTTCAAGCAGGCAGTCGGACGTTGGACTTCCAGGTCAGAAATTCCGATCCCGTGAATTTACACCGTTGGGTTACTGGAACAGGCAGAGGCAGGCCTTCCCGAGCCTTTCCCAGCAACTTCTTCGTTTGCGGACCTGTTTCCGAAATCGATTGATACAAAAGGAATCATTTACGTCGGATCAACCTTCCCTTTGATCCTCATCCCGTTCGACCACAGCATATCTTTCGGCTGTGCGCTCTCAGGGCCCCAAAACCAAGCCGGCGAAAAATGAGTGGCGAAGCGATCAGGAATTTGGCCCTATCTAGCTCCGCCCAACTTGTTTCTAGAACGACCGGTCGGTAGCTTCTAGACGCGCGATCGATCGTCGATCTCCTCGCGATTGAGTCCTTACACGCAAAAGCAAGGAACGGAACAAACGTCCATGACCTACCAACAAATTCAGGTCGATCTCACCGATCGGATTTTCACGCTGACTCTCAACCGCCCTGAAAAACTGAATGCATGGACGCCGGTGATGGAAAGCGAGGTTCTTCAGGCACTTCGGGAAGCTGATACCGATGAGAATGTGCGAGTCATCTTATTGACCGGTGCAGGCCGCGGATTCTGTGCAGGCGCAGATATGGAACTCTTGACCTCCCTTCACGGAGACTCCCAAATCGCCCGCGATTACGAAATGCAGTTGGCGTCGGCAGAACGTTCCTCCCAATCAACGATCCGCGCCGATTTCCAAAAAACATACTCCTACATCCCCACGATCTCGAAACCTATCATCGCCGCTCTCAATGGTGCAACGGTTGGCCTAGGCTTGGTGATTTCACTCTACTGCGATATCCGATTCGCTTCGGATCAGGCCAAGTTCGGGACGGCCTTCGCACGCCGTGGATTGATCGCTGAACATGGTATCAGTTGGTTGCTGCCGAGACTCGTCGGGATAAGCAACGCGCTCGACCTCCTTTACTCTGCTCGCGTCATCGATTCCGCCGAGGCACTCAACATGGGATTGGTGAATCGAGTCTTTCCGCACGCCAGTTTTCGGGAGGACGTTCGCAATTACGCCCGCGAACTTGCAGATTTGGCATCGCCAAGATCCCAACGCGTGATCAAACGGCAGGTCTACGAGGCTTTGTTCCAAGGGCTTGGCAAAGCCATCGATGTTGCGAACGGCGAGATGATCGAGAGCTTTTCAAGCGAAGATTTCAAGGAGGGTGTCGCACACTTTCTCGAAAAACGTCCGCCGCGGTTCACCGGACGATAGATACGCCGAGCAAAAGACAAGAACGAGACTCTCCTTCACACTCAATTCTTTCAAATACCAAGCTACCCATGACTTCCACGAATCGACAAATCACTCTTGCGTCCCGGCCTCACGGCTGGCCCAAGGAATCCGATTTCAAACTCATTGAATCGCCGATTCCGACGCCTGGTCCCGGCGAAGTTTTGGTGCGAGCCCATTATCTGTCGGTCGATCCCTACATGCGAGGTCGTATGAACGACCGCGCATCGTATGCCGAACCAGTAAAGCTCGGCGAGGTGATGACCGGCGGCGTCGTCGGCCAGATCGTGTCGTCGAACCATCCCAAGTTCCCTGACGGAGTGTATGTACAGGGGGTGCTGGGTTGGCAAGATTATGCTGTGAGCGACGGTTCGAACATCCATATCGTGAACCAAGACCTTGCGCCGTTATCGGCCTATCTTGGCGTACTGGGGATGCCCGGTTTGACGGCCTATTTTTGTCTCTTGGATGTTGGGCAACCCAAGGCAGGCGAGACGGTCCTCGTTTCGGGTGCGGCGGGTGCCGTTGGTACCATTGCGGGTCAAATCGCGAAAATCAAAGGGTGCCGGGTGGTCGGTGTAGCTGGCACCGACGAGAAGGTGAAACTGCTCTGTGACGAGCTTCGATTCGATGCTGCGTTCAACTATCGCAGCGAAGAGAATTACCACACCAAGCTGAAAGAGCTCTGCCCCAACGGTATCGACGTGTATTTCGACAACGTGGGAGGCAAGCTGACCGACGCCGTTTTTCATCGACTCAACGTCCACGCTCGCGTCTGTATCTGTGGACAAATCTCGCAATACAATTCGGTGGAAACGGAGCTCGGCCCGCGGTTGTTCTGGAAATTGATCGAGACTCGTGCCAAGGTTGAGGGTTTTCTGGTACTGGACTATGCCAAGCGATTCCGAGAAGGTGTGACACAGCTCGCGGTTTGGCTCAAATCGGGCGAGCTCCAGTATCGTGAGACCATCGTGCAGGGATTGGAGAACACGCCCCGAGCCTTTCTCGACATGCTCCACGGCAAGAACATCGGCAAGCAACTCGTCCAGGTTTTGTAATCATGGTTCCGTAGAACGGAAACAAGAACGGAAAGAAAGACAAGAAGCTCGATGCAAACGACGCGGAGCGTCGTTCTACTTTGTTCGGCCTACAAGTCTCCCCGCTGGATGACCGCGTTGGCCTGCTGGCTCATGACAGCGACGATTCGATCGAGATGAGCGAAACGGGGATCCTGGGTATGACCGCGAACAAATCGGGCATAAATTTGCCCGATGATGACCGCGATCTTGAAAACGCCAAAGCAATAGTAGAACACGGGATTGTTCACCTTATGACCGCTTTGTTCCTCATATCGCTCGATTAATTGAGATCGCGTCAGATTGCCCGGCAGAGCGGTTGGGCCGAAGGCGGCGGCCTGCAATTCCTCCGGATCGTTGGCTTCGACCCAATAACCTAGCGTCGTGCCGAGATCCATCAGCGGATCACCGAGCGTTGCCATCTCCCAATCCAATACCGCTTCAACGCGTGTAAGATCGTCGGGATGGAGCAACAGATTGTCGTACTTGTAGTCGTTGTGAATCACCGAGGCTCGCGACTCCTTCGGTAGGTTTTCACCCAGCCACGTCGCGATGCGATCCATACTCGGAAGAGCTTCGGTCATTGCCTGGACATGGCGTTTGGACCAACCTTCGACCTGTCGCCGAACGTACCCTTCGGGTTTTCCGAGCCCGCTCAGTCCGGCGCTGTGATAGTCGAGTGCATGGAGCGCGACCAGGTTGTCGATCAAGGCCTCCGATAATCGCTTGGCCGTGGTTTCGTCGATCCCAAGTCCTGATGGAAGTTGCTTGCGAAGGATGACACCGTTCCTACGTTCCATCACATAAAAGGCATCCCCCAATACGCTTGGATCTTCGCAATACAGAAACGGGCGTGGAGCTGGGGCGTAGACGGGGTGTAGCTGGGACAGCACACGGTACTCGCGTCCCATATCGTGAGCCGTTTTGACTTGGTTCCCGAAAGGTGGTCGTCGCAAGACCATCTCTCGGTCCCCCAGCTTCAATAGATAGGTGAGATTGGAATGGCCATGCGAGAACTGTTCCACGGTCAAAGAACCGCTGGCGCCCGGTAGATATTCCTTGAGGTAAGCTTCGAGTGGCTCGATCGGCAGTTCCTCACCCTCTCGGACCGGCAAGGGAGCGTTAAGATCAATGAGCATCGCTCTTCATTCCTTATTCTGGATCGGCTAGCGGAGTCAGCGGTAGGTCCAATGTCTTGGATCGGGCAGATGGGGGACGGCGTTGAAGCTGTCGAGCGAAAGCCGATCCCGAGTGAAAACGAGTTCGGTGAGCGAGCTATTCCGAACTCGCCAGTTCAATTCCAGAGCGCTTCGTTCCGGGGCACCGAGCACCGACTGAGCTACCGTTCCAATCAAACCGCCCGAGGTCACGACCGCAACGCGACTCCCCGGTGGTGTGGTTTTCCGAATATGTTCTATCGCAGCGGCGACCCGTTTTCTGAAATCGTTCCAGCTTTCCACGCCGTCGATCGACAGCGTTTCCGACTGCCAGTGCACCAGCAGTTGCTCGAACATCCTCTGAAAAGCCCGGAACCGATCTTGGGTTTCCACACTCTGCCGATTCGCCTCGATCAACCTCGCGAATTGCGTGTCTCGCTGCCCCAATACGGGTGCGAAGTGTGTCATCAATCCGCTCAAATCATATTCATCAAGTTCGTCGAGCACGACGGGTTCAGGCCATTGACCACCTGTTTCCCGGAAGGCCTCTCCGATCAGGCTGGCCGTTTGCTTTTGTCGGACTCTCGGTCCGCTCAAGACATGAGTGAAATGGTAACCATGTGTCCCCCAGAATCGACCGAGCAGACGGGATTGCTCTTGGCCGGTCGTTGAGAGCTGGTCGTAGTTGACCGACAAGAATGATGCCTGGCCATGCCGAACGAGTGTCATCAGACTCATGACGGAATATCCGTTTGCAATCGCCGCATACCTCGCAACCACCGGTCGTAATCACTGGCCTTGCGTCGAAAGTACTCGAGGGCTTCCGGATGCGGGAGGATCAGGAATCGCTCGTCTGCTAATCCAGCAATGACCGTATCCGCGACGGCATCGGGGGAAATCGCCTTAGCTTCGAGTTGTTCTCGGATCGGCCCGGTCAACTCATCGAGCATTGGGGTATGAACCCCCAGTGGACACAGGCAAGAAACGCGAATTCCTTGACGGTAATGGGTGATCGCAAGCCATTCAGCAAAACTCACCGCCGCATGTTTAGTCACGGAGTAAGGGGCTGAACCGATTTGCGTCAACAATCCTGCTGCGGAAGCGGTTTGCAGGAGGTAACCTTGGCCTCGGGCAATCATACTCGGCAGTACAGCGCGGGCGGCATAAACATGCGCGAGAAAATTGGTTTTCCAAATCCGCTCCCAATCGGCATCCGAAACTTCGGCACCCCCGGCAATAGAAATCCCGGCATTCGAACAAAAAAGGTCGATGGGTCCGAGGGCATCGAGCGTTTTCTGAACAAGTAACTGCACCTGAGATTCGACGGCCACATCGACCGCGATGGCCAGACCTCCGATCTCATCGGCTACGTGTTGCGCTGCATCGCTGTTCAGATCCGCCACCACGATGCCGCGAGCCCCTTCACGGGCGAATCGACGGCACAGTGCGCGGCCGATGCCGCTCGCACCACCGGTCACCACGATGATTTTATCTTGAATTTGCATCGCTCAATACCTTCGCAATTCGAACTTAGCGATCGTTTCGCGGTGGACTTCATCGGGGCCATCGGCCAGTCGCAGCGTTCTGGCATGGGCCCATGCTGCTGCGAGAAAATAATCGTCACTGACACCACCCCCGCCGTGAGCCTGGACTGCTCGATCGATCACACGCAGAGCCATGTTGGGAGCCACCACCTTGATCATCGCAATCTCGCGTCGTGCGACTTTGTTTCCGACGGTGTCCATGAGGTAGGCGGCGTGCATGGTCAGGAGTCGCGCTTGATCGATTTCGATGCGGGAATCGGCAATATCGGCTCGAATCGTCCCATGCTCTGAGAGTTTTTTACCGAAAGCGATCCTCGATTGCACTCGCAGGCACATCGTTTCCAGAGCGCGTTCGGCCATTCCGATCAATCGCATACAATGGTGAATTCGTCCGGGTCCGAGCCGACCTTGAGCGATTTCGAAACCTCGCCCTTCCCCGAGCAGCATGCTGTCGATCGGTACGCGAACATTTTCAAACAGCACTTCAGCATGGCCGTGCGGTGCATCGTCGTAGCCGTAGACTGAGAGCATCCGCTTGATCGTGATCCCGGGTGAATCGAACGGAACAAGGATCATCGACTGCTGCTGGTAAGGCGCCGCGGTGGGATCCGATTTCCCCATGAAGATGCATAGTTGGCAGCGCGGGTCACCCGCCCCTGAGGTCCACCACTTGCGGCCGTTGATCACATAATGATTGCCGTCGCGCTCGATACGAGATTGGATATTGGTCGCATCGGAGGAAGCGACCTCCGGTTCCGTCATGGCGAAGCAGGAACGAATCTGACCGGCCAGCAGCGGGTTCAGCCAGCGTTCTTGTTGAGCGACCGTACCGTAACGAACCAGTACCTCCATATTGCCCGTGTCAGGTGCGGAGCAGTTGAAGACTTCGGCCGACCATCCGCATCGCCCCATAATTTCGCACAAGGACGCGTACTCCAAATTAGTTAAGCCCGCTCCCTGTTCGCTTTCGGGCAAGAACAGATTCCAAAGGCCGGCTGCCTTGGCCTTTGCTTTGAGTTCTTCAATGATCGGCCTGGGTTGCCAGCGATCACCTTGAAGTCCCTGTTCATGGTACGTCTTCTCATTGGGATAGATATGTTCATCCATGAACGCAAGCAAGCGCTGGCGAATATCCTTGACGCGATCCGAGGTCACCAAGAAGAAGTCGGTTTGGTCCATGATTGACTCACCTGGATTCGCTCGGAGCGACGAAAAAATCGGGGTGCAACGATGCGCCGGGAACGACGGAATAGACATCAAAATCAATGGTCCCGAGGGATCGAAGTAGATCTTCATCGACAAAGAAATTTCCCGTGCAATCGCGACTGTTGCGAGTCAGAATCGCATGGGCGGCATCGGCCATGATCTCAGGCTTACGGGATCGCTTCATCACTTGTTCACCGCCGAGCAGATTCATGATCGCAGCCGTGGCGATGGTGGTTCGTGGCCAAAGGGCATTGACCGCCACGCCCTGATTACGAAATTCCTCCGCCATCCCAAGCACACACATGCTCATCCCGAATTTGGCCATGGTGTAAGCCACATGGTGCGCAAACCATTGGGGTGACATATCCAGCGGGGGTGCAATGTTCAGGATGTGTGGATTGCTCGCCTTGAGGAGATGAGGCAAGCAAAGCTTGGACGTCAGGAATGTGCCGCGGGTATTAATTTGGTGCATCAAGTCGTAGCGTTTCATGTTCAATTCGAGCGTGGTCGACAAGTCGATGGCGCTGGCGTTGTTGACTAAGATATCGATTCCACCGAAGGTCTCGATCGCCATATTCACCGCGGCCTGCGTTTGTTCTTCAAAGCGAATATCGGCGACACACGCCAAGGCCTGCCCGCCCGCATCCCGCATCTCCTGAGCAGCGCTATGGACTGTCCCTTCGAGTTTTGGATGCGGCGTCGAAGTCTTTGCCACAATGACAATGTTTGCTCCGTCGCGGGCCGCTCGAAGGCCAATCGCTTTCCCGATCCCGCGACTGGCGCCGGTGATCAGCAATGTTTTACCTTTTAAGTGTGTCATGGAATTATTCGCTTAGGAAAGTCACGTTTTCTTCGAGGGGTGAACGAGTCATGCGGGTTCGATTGGCATCGACAGAGGGGTCTTCGTATCCAAACGAGAGTCCGACGAGGATCCCGATGTCCGGTGACAAACCGAATTCCCGGCGAATGATTTCTGGGTACGTTCGCATACTCCCCTGTGAGCAGCATGCGATACCATGGGCGGTCATGGCCAGCATGAGCGTTTGGAGATAGATGCCTACGTCTAAAGCGACCGGCTCCTTAAATTTTTTGTGCATACCAAGAAACGCCACGTGGGGCGCGTCAAACAATTCGAAATTCCGGAGCATGGCTCTCATCCGGCCGACCCGATCCTCACGACCGATCCCCATTTCTTTATAGAGTGCTACCGCGCACTCGACCTGATGCTTGCGATAGGGTTCTTCAAATCGATCCGTGTACTCGAAGTCGGAATTCGATGGAGTTCCAAGCTTTGCCTGTTCGATCAGAGCGCTCCGTATTCGATCGCGAGCCGCACCGGAGGCTACATAGACGCGCCAAGGCTGGACGTTGCAGTTGGAGGGGGAGAGCTGAGCGAGTTCGAACACTCGCCGAATGGTTTCCGGCGGTACCGCTTCACTAGTAAAGCCTCGCACGGATCTGCGGGTTCGGATGGCGGTTTCGACGTCCATGGTTCTACGCTACCTCGTCAATTTCAAAATCGAGACGGAGCCCATCAAGGGAGAAGTCGGTCGCTGGTATTTTGACGTATGATAAAATCGGGGTGGTCGCCAGCCGTCAGTTGACGCCCCCTGTTTTCGAAGATAAAATTCTACTGACTGGTCGGTCAACTTCCTAGCCCCGTCCCGCCCATCGGACTGGGCGGTTCCCGAAACCAAATGAATCGCTGTCGAACGACAAAATGTCGATGGAACCCTCAATCACTTTCTGCGGGGGGAACTCAACGTCCATGAAAACAAGATCAGTAACGAAGGAGGAAACGGAGCCACAGGATCGCACGGAGGAAATTTATTGGAAGGCCGCTCAGATCTTTCATGAACGCGGTTACGACGCGACATCGATGAGCGATCTGGCTGACGCTTTGGAAATCACCAAAGCAGGTCTGTACTACTACATTGAGAGCAAGGAAGACTTGCTTTTTCGCATCATCAATTTCGGCTTGGACTGGTTGGAGAAAGAGGTCGTTGAACCCGCGAGGTCCGTCAGCGACCCTGAAGAGCGATTGCGATTCATCATCCACAAGCATGGGCAGGAAATGATCAAGGGCTCGAAAGCGATCCCGATATTGACGGACGAAAGCTCATCGCTCTCTCCAAAGCTTCACAAGCAGATCGCGAAACGAAAGCGAGTCTATTTCGATCTTGTCCGAGAAACCATTGAGGAGCTGAAACGCCTAGGCAAGATGCGGGATATCGATGCAACAGTGGCAACGTTTGGTTTCTTCGGAATGATTCTTTGGTTGCCTCGCTGGTACAACCGCAATGGTCCCTTGACCGCGGACGGGGTCTTGGAGGATTTGACGCAGTTGTTCTTCGGAGGTCTTCTGACTTCGCCGCCAAAGGTGAGACGCTCACAATGAATATTCTTGTATGCCTTAAACAGATTCTCGATCCTGAATTGCCCGTGCGAGATTTTCGGATCGATTCGGCGGGGCGCGATGCGGACCGCCGAGGGGCAGGGCTTGTGATGAATATTTTTTGCGCGAATGCACTGGAGACGGCTCTCCAATTTCGTGAGAAGCATGGGGGCAAAATCACAGCGATCGCCTTCGGTTCGGCGTCGGCCGAAGAGATGTTGCGAAAAGCTCTCGCGCTTCGCGTCGATACGGCGGTGTTGGTGAAGCATGAGTTCGCGCACCGGCCCAACCCTTTGGCCGTCGCTCGCGTTTTGGCTGCTTCGGCTCGCAAGCTTGGTGACTTTGATCTCGTGCTGACTGGTCGCGAATCGGGCGATTGGGGAGATGGCCAAACCGGCGGTCTCCTTGCAGAAGAGCTTGGTCGGCCCTGCCTAAGCTTTGTGGATGGCATAAAAGCGGATCCGTCGCAGCCGACGGATGTACAAATTCGCCGACAAACCGATGAGGGTTCGGATGCGATCGAGGCGTCGGTCCCCCTGGTTCTTACGATCACGAATAACGAGCATAACGTACCGCGAATCGCCAAGACTCGCGATGTAATGCAGGCCTTCAAACAACCGCTCACTCAATGGAGCTTGTCCGATCTTGGCTTGGATGAAAGTTCACTTGCTGATGAATTATCGAGCACGGAGATCATCGAACTAACGATCCCGACCAAGCAAACGAAATGCGAGTTTATCACGGGAGATTCTCTGGACGAGCGAATTGAAGGACTTGCCAAGCGAATCGTCGCCGTTGTTCAATCTTGATCTTAGAAATGCGTGGAAGGGACTAGGGGCGTGGGATCTGTCGTAAGTTGTCTATTCGGTTGGAACCCGATCGATCGTGCAGCCTTGGGCGTTTTGGGGGCCGGTCAACGGCTAGCCAAACAATGTTCGGTCGAACATGTGGTAGTGATTGTCGGCGGGGCGTCGGAAACTTCGGTCGCTGACGCAAGCAAATTCGCCGACGTCGTCCATGTTGCGGAGCATCCCTTGCTGGCCAGCTACCACAGCGAGACAACCCTGACTGCACTGACGCAAATCGGTCGCTCGTTGAAGCCGCAGGCGGTTTTGTTGGGCAACGAAATCTATTGCCAGGAATTGGTCCCGCGGCTAGCGCATCGTCTGGGTGGCACACCCGGTGGCGATGCCTTGAGTTTAAACGCAGAAGAGGGATCGGTGGTAATCACCCGAACGGTCTACGGTGGAAAAGCGCTCGCTGCAATCGCATTGCGCCGATCACCCGCCGTTGTCTGGGTTCGTTCCCGCGCACAAGAACTCCCCCAGCCGATGTCCCAGAATGCTGAGGTCAAGCGTTGGCCGCTCGACTTGGAACCCTGCTCGAAGGTCAAGTTGATCGATCGACATGTCGAGGTCCAGGAAGCATCGAGGCTTGAGGATGCAAGGGTGATTGTCTCAGGGGGGCGTGGTTTGGGAGGCCCCGAACCCTTCACGCATTTGCAAGCCCTGGCCTCTGCGATCGGAGGTCAGATGGCAGCTTCGCGAGCCGCATGCGATGCAGGCTGGGTTCCACCCGGATGGCAAGTCGGCCAGACGGGTAAAAAAGTCTCACCGCAACTCTACCTCGCGGTCGCGATATCCGGAGCCAGCCAACACATCATGGGAATCGCTGACGCTAAAACGATCGTCGCCATCAACACCGATCCGGATGCCCCTATTTTTCAGCACTGTCAATTCGGACTCGTCGGTGATTATCGGCAAGTCGTCGGTCCACTGCGCGACAAGCTGGTCGAGTTGTTAGCATGAACGGCGAAATCCCAACCCGCGAAGTCATGTGGAACGTGACTCATGTGTGGGTGATGTATGTCTTGTTGGTTCCGACGCTGCTGATCGCTGGATATGGTTTGTATCGGCGACTGGCTGCCTGGCGCCGCGGTCGGCCCGAAAATCGGTTCGATCAACCGTGGGAACGATTGCAATTGGTCTTCCGGCACGGTGTCGTCCAGCAAGCGACATGGCGACATCGCTTTGCAGGTTTCTTTCACGCGATGATCTTTTGGGGAATGATCATTCTGACGATCGCCACGACCGTGGTTTTCATCCATCACGACTTCGGTCTTCCGATCATGCAGGGGCAATTCTATTTGTGGTTCCAGTCGCTCGTAGTCGATATTTTCGGAGCCTTCACGATTCTGGGGCTCTCGCTTGCCGCGGGAAGACGCTGGCTATTTCCCTCAAAGCAATTGGTCCACAGCTGGGAAGGCTCGATGATCTTGGTTTTGTTGCTGGTGATCTCTGTAACTGGCTTCCTGTTGGAAGGCTGGCGGATCGCGGCGACGAATGATCCGTGGGGCGCGTGGTCTCCCTTTGGCTACTTGGTTGCGATGATGTCGAAATCATGGATGTCGGTCACTTCGATGCAATGGGCGCATGTCATCACCTGGTGGTTTCATATGGGCTTGGTGTTCGTCGGATTGGCCTGGGCACCGTACACCAAGCTTGTTCATCCGATCACCGCCGTCCTCAATCTTTACACTGCACCTTTGAAGCCGATCGGAGCTTCGCTCAAGCCAATCGATTTCGAGAGCGATGCCCCCCTTGGAGTGAATTCGCTTGGCGGCTTTACCTGGAAGGACTTGCTCGATCTCGACGCCTGCACGGAATGCGGACGATGCACGGCCGTCTGCCCAGCCAACACGGTTGGAAAGATCCTGTCACCTCGGGATGTGATTCTCGATTTGCAGGAGCTTTCGCACACGACCAAGGACTTCTCCGCTCCCGTGATCGACGCGACCCAAAACCTCTCTCCGGAAGCCTTGTGGGCCTGCACGACTTGCGGCGCCTGTGTCGAGGCGTGTCCGGTCTCAATCGCTCAAATGCCAAAGATTGTCGATATGCGTCGCCATTTGGCGATGGAGGAGGCTGTCGTTCCCGATGGTATGGAAACGGCGATTGGTTCCCTCGAGGCTCGTGGTCATCCCTATTCAGGAACGAAGTTCTCGCGGCTCGATTGGACCAAGGATCTCAATGTGCCGCAGCTTGCAGACGTTGGCGAATGCGATGTGTTGCTCTGGGTTGGCTGCGGGGGCGCGCTCGTGGAACGCAACCAGAGTGTTACCCGCGCTATGGCTCAGTTGCTCGAGAAAGCGGGAGTCAGGTATGCGATCCTCGGTCGCGAAGAACGATGCACAGGGGATCCAGCCCGTCGTATGGGTAATGAGTTCATCTTTCAAAACATGGCTCGTGAAAACATCGCAACCTTGGAACGTTATCAGGTAAAGACTTTAGTGACCGCCTGCCCGCATTGTTTCAACACGATTCGAAACGAATACCCCGAACTCGGCGGAAACTATGAGGTTCTGCATCACAGCCAGTTGCTCGATCAGCTGGTGAAGGAAGGAAAGCTTTCGCCGAAGGCCCGATCGGAGTCCAAGATCACCTTTCACGACCCCTGCTATCTCGGGCGACAGAACAAGGTCTTTGACGAACCAAGACAACTGGTTCAACTCTCAAGTCGCCGTCCGAGTGTTGAGATGCAGCAGAGCCGCGAGAAGAGTTTTTGCTGTGGAGGTGGAGGTGGAATGAGTTTCGTCGACGAGCCAGCCAACCAACGAGTCAATCACGAACGATCCCGTCAAATCTTGTCGACCGGTGCAGATGTCGTAGCGGTCGGCTGCCCGTTCTGCATGACGATGCTCGAGGATGGAATCAAGACGGTTCAGTCCGCCGATCCGCCCCAGCAACCGATCCAGGTAAAAGACGTGGCAGAACTGCTTTGGGATGCGGTCCGCGATGAATCATAAATCCCAGATCGCTCGGGCTCGCCGCGAGCGTCATCGCCCACGTGGATTGTTTGTGGGCAGATGGCGCACAGAGCTTGTGCGACACTCATTGGAAGGTAGTTAAATGGATCTAACTTTGACCGCAGAAGAAACTCAATTTCGCGATGCGGTGCGTGCATGGCTGAAGATGAACGTACCGGCGCCGTGGGCCAATCCATTGAAAGACCCGGAATCCAGGCGAGCTCACCACGACTACTTGCGAAAATGGCAACGAACGTTGTTCGATGGTGGCTGGGCGGGATTGTCATGGCCTAAAGAACATGGAGGACGAGGAGCCACCGTCATCGAGCAATCGATCTTTCAGGAGGAACTCGCGATGGTCGGTGCCCCGGATCGGCTCGGAGTCATCGGAGAAGGCTTGGTGGGACCGACCATCATCTCGGTCGGAACCGAAGCTCAGATGCAGCAATTCTTAAAACCGATGTTGATGGGCGATCACATCTGGTGTCAAGGTTTCTCCGAACCGAATGCCGGAAGCGATCTGGCTTCATTGAATACCCGAGCGGTGATCGATGGGGATCACTACGTTGTCAACGGACAAAAGATTTGGACGAGCTTTGGTCACATAGCGAATTGGTGCATGCTCGTCGTTCGAACCGATCCGACAGCCCCTAAGCATAAAGGCCTGACATGCCTCTTGGTGGATATGAAAAGCCCAGGTATCACGGTTCGGCCGTTGAAGATGATGACTGGGGATTCGGAATTCAATGAATTGTTCTTTACCGATGTGCGAGTCCCGGTGGCCAATGTCTTAGGTGCGGTCAATGAAGGCTGGGGTGTCGCGCTCACCGCGCTTGGGAATGAGCGAGCCAACCTCGGGACCCCTTTGTACCTGATGTTCAAACGAGACTTCGACTTGCTTGTTGCCCGGGCGAAGACGATCAAGCGCAATGGCAGGGCGATTACTGAGGATCCGATCGTTCGACAGAAGCTTGCTCAGGCTCATCTGGAGCTCGAAGTCTTTCGTTTGAACGCGCTGCGGACATTATCCGGTATGAGCAACGCTCACGCCCCTGGTCCCGAAGGCTCCATTCTCAAGCTGTTTTGGAGCGAAATGAATCAGCGCAACACTCAGCTTTATCTGGAGATTCTTGGACTCTCGGGGCAATCGTTGGATTTCGACGAGGGACGATGGGGATTCAACTACCTTCGTTCACGCGGCAACACGATCGAGGCCGGGACCAGCGAAATTCAACGCAACATCCTGGCTCAACGTGTGCTCGGGTTACCTCGCAGCTACTGAAGAACGTCCATTCATCCTTAGAAGGGATTTCGCTTTATGGACTTTGATCTCTCGAAGCCACAAAAACTCCTACGCGATACGGTCCGAGCTACTTTTGTAAAACACTATCCGCTGAGCAGCGTCCGCGCCTGGGTTGATGGAGGGGCCTCGTATGACGAATCGCTTTGGCAAGTGATCGCGGATCAGGGCTGGATCGGAATCCATCTGAACGAGGATTGCGGTGGACTGGGCCTCGGGCTTGTCGAATTAGTGGTTGTCTCGGAAGCCATGGGGGGCGGATGCGTGCCGAGTCCTTACTTGGCCACAACATGGGCAGCAACGCTCATGGCGAGACTCGAAGGCAAAGTCGTCAGCTCAACCCTTCCATCGATTGCGTCCGGGGAAAGAAAGGGGACGGTCGCGTTGATCGATGAAGGGAGCGACTGGAATTTAGACCATATTCAATCCGAGTTGAAATCCACATCGAACACTTGGCAGCTCAACGGTCGAAAGACCTTGGTATTGGATGCCAAGGAATCGGACATTTTATTATGTGTTGTCCGGCGCGGTTCAGAGCTTGCTATCGTTTCATTGTCGACTCAGGCTACGGGAGTCTCCTGTGTGGAGACGCGGAGTATGGATGCCACCCGAAAACTGTATGACGTGGTGTTGAAGGATGTTGCCGTGTCGCACGACGATATTGTCGCGACCGGCGAGACCGCGCGATCGGCCATCGAACATTCGATACAAGTCGCTACGTTGGCTGTCTGTGCCGAGATGCTAGGTGCCATGCAGTGGATTCGTGAGACCGCACTGGACTATGCCAAGACGCGAAAGCAATTCGATCGGACAATCGGAAGCTACCAAGCAGTCCAGCATCAATGCGCCGATATGCTGCTGATGACCGAGAGCGCACGGGCGGCGACCTACTATGCCGCCTGGGCGCTCGACTCGAACTCACCGGATGCAAACAAGGCGGTTGCGATCGCGAAAGCCTATTGCTCGGATGCAGGACGCGAAGTCGCGCACCGCGGCGTGCAAGTCCACGGAGGTATCGGCTTCACCTGGGAACATGACCTCCATTTCTTACTGAAGCGAATCAAGATCTGCGAGTTCCTGTTCGGCGATGCGACATGGCAGCGTGAGAAAATTGCAAGCTTGATGTTGTGCTAGTGTGCGTCTGCGCGCGAACCGCGATACTTGGGGCTATCAACGGTAGCTACAAGTGTCGACCTTCGCTACTTGCAAATGTCAGCCGAGATGCGCGAGCATCCGGGTTGAATCGCACTGCACCCTACAACGTTTGCCACAGTTCCAACCCGGGAGCGTGCGCTCAATAGTTTTTATTTCTCGGAACCTACGGAGGCGTAAGTGGTGACGTGATGCTTTTTTTCTTCCAGTAGCGTTGCAGACCCAGATAACAGAGATCCAAGGGGACCACTTTCAGGTAAAAATCCATACCCTCTTCCGAAGTTTCAGACCGAAGTTCACGAGTCACTTCATCGATAAACGCGCTGATCCGATCGGCTTCGCTCATCGATGAGTCCGACAGTGCCTTGACCCAATCTCCGTAGAGCTTCAACTGAGTTTTCAAACGGGTCAAATGCTCCGATGGCGAGCTGTCCAGCATTCCGAAGTGTGTGAGAAATAAGTTCGAGGGGGACCACTGCTCAAGACGTTCGATACTCGATTCCCAGAGTTCTAAGTTGATATCGGGAGGAGGAGTAGGAGGCAGAATGCTCGAAAAACCAGCCAACCGCAATCCGCCGACGTCGCCACAAAACGCCACTCCTGTTTCGACATCGAGAAAGGAGACGTGATGCGAAGCGTGACCGGGCGTATAAGCGACCTCGATGGCTCGCGAATCGAATTTCAATCGCTCTTCTCCCTTCAGCACGATCAGCCGATCCGAAGGCACCGGAAGAAACGGCCCCCAGAGCCGGTCCATTGCATCTCCGTATAATTGTTTCGCGCTCTCGAGAAGTCGTCTCGGATCGACCATATGAGGCGCGCCACGTTCATGCACGTAGAGCTTGAGTCGAGGATGTTCCCGCATCAGCGACCCACTCGCCCCACAGTGATCGAGGTGAATATGGGTGAGCAGCAGCCCTGAAATATCCGGCCATGCGATCCCCAATCGGTCGAGTTCATTGTTCAGTCGCGGCAAACAGACCGATGGCCCTGGGTCGACTAACAGAAGGCCGTCTGTAGTTTCCACAACCGCCGTTGCAATGATGTGATCGAGTCCCTGGTACTTGAGATCGATGCATTGAATACCTGACGCAATCTCAGTCATGGAAAAATCCTGCTCTTCGTTCGGAAGCTTTACGACTTGGCCATCGTCAGCGATTCTTGGAGCATGGAAGCGAGATCACCGGCGCTGCTGAGCCTTTCAGCGATTTTGCGTCGCAATTCAATCACGTTGGGTGGATTCCACGAACAGAGACGTTGGACGGTGGCGAGTTGTGCATCGAGCGCTTCGCCGGTGAAGAGGGCTGCATACGCGGTGCATGCCCGATGCTCGCACCGCCTCAAACTGTCGGAGATGAAAACAAGGGTCAGCATCGACATGACGGAATCCTGGTCGCTCTGCTCATTCCTTTTCTTGGTCCTCAACAGGGCGCTTTCACCGAGGTAAATTTCGATCGCGAGATCGGCGAACGCGGCTAGGATTTCTTGCTGCTCCACGATCTTTGGCCCGAACTTGAGCGCTGCGGTTGCAAGCATGTTCAACGCAAGTTTCTTGGCGTTACAGAGCACCCCTTCGGCTGCGATCCGATGATCCGCATGGTTGGTTCGCGGGTCTCGCTCGATTGGTTGATGAGCGTTTTTGGCGATCTGCATGAGCGGAAAGCGCGAACGCTCGGCTCGCCGGAGCAAAGTGGTCGGGATGAAGAGCCGATTGATTTCGTTGGTCCCTTCAAAAATGCGATTGATTCGCGCGTCGCGACTGGCGCGGGCTGGCGCATATTCTTCGGAGAATCCGTAGCCACCGTGGATCTGGAGGGCTTCGTCGGCCGCATCGTCGAGCACCTCGGAGCAGGCTACTTTGAGGATCGAGCATTCGACAGCGAACTCCTCCAAACCGCGTGGGAAGACGAGATCCGACATATTGAGTTGCTCTCCGGTCGCCATGACCTCGTCGATCATTCCCGCCGTTCGATAAACTGCACTCTCTGTCGCAAACGTGCGAGCCGCCATATCGGCGAGCTTTTGTTGGATCAGGCCGAAGGAGGCAATCGGTCGACCAAATTGCGTCCGTTCGTTGGCATAGCGGGTTGCCACTCGGATCATTTCCGCCGCTCCACCGACCGCGCCCGACGCAAGAGAAAAGCGTCCGAAGTTAAGAATATTGAAGGCGATGTAGGCACCCTTTCCCACCCCGCCCAGCACATTCTCGACTGGTACATGAACGTTTTCGAGGATGACGCGCCGTGTCGAGGAGGACTTGAGACCCAGCTTGTGCTCTTCCTTGCCAAACGAAACGCCAGGAAAGGTTCTTTCCACCAGGAACGCCGTTACATGCTCACCATCGACTTTTGCAAATACAGTGAACAGATCGGACCAAGCGGCATTGCTGATCCACATCTTGGTTCCATTGAGAACGTACGATTTCCCATCGGGCGAGAGATGGGCCTTGGTTTTCATACCGAGCGCATCGGAGCCCGACGACTCCTCGCTCAGACAATAGGAAGCCATCCATTCGCCAGTTGCCAACTTCGCGAGATATTTTTCCTTCTGCTCCTGGGTGCCAAAGTAAACCAGTGGCATGGTACCGATACAGCCGTGGGCTCCGCAGGTAACCCCGAACCCACCCAATCGATTGAACTGCGCAGACACACCCAACGAGTCTCGTTTTCCGAGACCTGTACCGCCGAATTCTTCGGCGACTTCCAACCCATGAAGACCTAGTTCACCGGCTTGTTTAAAGAGTTTGACCGCTAAACCAGGCTCCTGCTTTTCCAAGGCTTCTGTTTCCGGGAGGACCGATTGCTCCATGAAGTTCAATGCGATATCCGCGATCATGCGGGCTTCTTGCGAGAGATCTTCCGGGGTGTAGACCAGCGTTGGATTGGTTTCGCGCAACAAAAAATTCCCACCCGTCAGATGCGTTTGCTGGGAGTCGTTCGGGGACATAGTCAGGGTCCTTCTCGTAGTCCTTAAGTAATAAAGCGATGACGCGGGATTCGATGGCATCCATTCCTTGCAAAGCTACCGTCCGGTCGGTAAATTTTAAGTCCGGGGTCGAGGGGCTGTCAAGCAACGGCGAGCAAACGTGTCGGGCTTCGATCTAGTCATGGTTCCCCGCATGGGAACAACACGTTCGGAATAAGAAACAGCATACGATGAGCTCTTCGATATCGCTCCAAGGAAAAACCGCGATCGTCACCGGCGGTGGTCGAGGTATCGGCAAGGCGATTGCGAAGCGATTTGTGGAGGCTGGGGCGGGAGTGGTGATCGCCAGTCGCAAGATGGAGAATCTCATTGCGACAGCGAACGAATTCAAGTCGTTGCCCGGTCGGGTTCTGCCGATCGAATGCCACGTCGGCCGGCTCGATCAGTTGGAAAGACTCGTTCGCGAAACGGAATCCCAACTCGGCCCGATCGATATCGTCGTCAACAACAGCGCCACCAACATCGGTCAAGGTCCATCGCTCGCAGTGACCGATGAAATGCTCGACAAAATGGTCGAGATCAATATCAAAGCAGTGCTTCGAATGATTCGCTTGACGGTACCCAAAATGATTGATCGCGGCACTAGCGGCTCGATCATCAACATCGCGTCCATTTCGGGCTTGCAACCGCAGCCCCAAGGCTTGCTTTACAGCTTCACGAAGGCCGGGCTGATCATGATGACCCGCAGTTGGGCTCGAGAGTTCGGCCCGCATGGTGTACGCGTCAATGCCATTGCCCCGGGGTTGATCCAAACCGACTTCAGCGAAGTTCTCTGGAAGGACGAGCATGTACAAAAGGCGGTCAAGTCGAATCAACCGATTCGGCGCATTGGACAGCCTGATGAAATCGGTCATGCCGCGCTTTATCTGGCCTCCGACGAAGCTTCGTATGTGACGGGACAAGTATTCGTGATCGACGGCGGAGCTACCGCGTAGAAGGTTTCAGATTGGAATGGTGCAGGCGGACGATTGGAAGAAAGGGTGAAGCTTTTGGGCGATGTCTTGAGGACAGACTGCATGAGCGGTCCCCCGATCCAACGACGGACTGGGAAGTCCGTTGTACCGAAGAATCAGAGGAAGGCTTGAGTTGCCGTTTTTAGATGTTCATCAATCGCTAGGGAATCAATAGGTCTATGGGTGCTTTGCAGGACAAGGTTGCGATCATTACGGGGGCTGGAGGAGGTATTGGTCGCGAGCATGCATTGCTGTTCGCTCGCGAAGGGGCAAAGGTTGTTGTGAACGATATCGGCTGTGGGGCTGATGGCACGGGTTCAAGCGACGCTGCATCGCGTGTCGTCGAAGAGATTCGCGAAGCGGGTGGTCAAGCAGTCGCCAATCACGACGCGGTAGGAACGTTCGAAAGCGCTCGGCGAATTGTTCAATCGGCGGTCGATGCCTTTGGCGGACTGGATATTCTCGTCAACAACGCCGGGATTCTCCGCGACCGCACGATCTTGAATATGTCGGAAGAAGAATGGAACGGAGTGATTCAAGTCCACCTGACGGGATCATTCAGCTGCCTTCAGGCGGCGGCCCGTGTAATGAAGGATCAAGGTCGCGGCGGACGGATTATCAACACCTCGTCGTTATCAGGGCTGTTAGGACTCTTTGGTCAAGCCAACTACGGGGCTGCCAAGGCGGGTCTCTACAATCTGACTCGCGTCGGAGCCATCGAACTGGCCAAGCATAAGATCACCGTCAACGCGATCGCACCCGCGGCGATGACCCGGATGATGGAGTCGATCCCTGGAACCAAGGATCAGCAGGCCGCACTTTCCACGTCGAATTACGGTCCCCAGTTCATCGCCCCCGTAGCAGCCTACCTCGCCTCGGACGCGGCGCAACACATCACGGGTCAAACGATTGGTATCGAAGGGAACGAACTATTCTCCTACCGGGTGATGACAACTCACGGATTAATCAAGCGAACGAGCTTCGATCCCTGGACGATTGACGAGATCCGAAAGAGCATGGATCAGGTGCTGTTTTGGTAAGAGGGCGCCCTACGAAAAAACATTGCGCGAAAACGGCCCTTGAAAACAGCGGGCGAATCCGCGGGGACTTGCATAGCTACCGTCCGGTCGGTAACGTAATCTTCTCGTCTCCAGAGCCGACATCACAATATTTCGGTTGCACGGTAAACCATCTTTGGTAATCCAAGTTCGATCGCGATCCATTCCATGCCGTCACCGCGCGAAGAATCGACTCTCCCATCGGCTTGGCCCATTCTTGCGTTGCTGACTTCGTTGAACGTGGTTAATTTCATCGATCGCCAGTTGATTACCAGTCTCCAAATTCCGCTTCGCGATGACCCTCAATTAAAACTCACGGATCTGCAGATTCAACTGCTGGCTGGTTACGCGTTCTCCATCGTTTATTCGATGGCTGGTTTGTATCTGGGGGCGTTGGCGGATCGCACGCATCGCCCACGTCTGATCGCATTAGGACTGCTCGTCTGGAGCGGCGCGACGTTGGCGAGCGGTTTCGCACAGAATTTTTCGCAACTGGCGTTCGCGCGAGTTTTCGTGGCGTTTGGCGAGTCGACGCTTACGCCTGCTGGGATCGCCATGCTGGCGGATGTATTCCGACCTCGTCAACGATCGCTCGCCTTCGGACTTTACTATCTTGGCATTCCCATCGGTGCGAGCCTCTGCTTGATCATTGCCAATCTTCTTTGGCCGATTCCGTGGATTGGGTGGCGAGGATGCTTTGTCGGCCTGGGAGGGATCGGGTTAGTGATGGTCGGTTTCCTGCTCTTGTTCAAAGACCCTCGCCGCGGCGGGACCGAAACGCATGCGGGCAAACTTTCTCCTTCCCTTCCGGATCAGCGGCGATCGTTGATCGAATTGTGCGGCGAGATCTGGAGGATCATGTGTAAAGCGCCTGCCTTGCCGATGACGATGCTCGGCGGCATCTGCATCAATATCAGCGTAGGTGCGGCATGGCTGGATTCCTTTTGGTTGAACGCGGAACGTGGTTTTTCGAAGCAAGGTGCACCGATTTTTCTCGGGATCCTGTTCCTCTTCGGAGGATGCTTCGGCAATATTTTTGGTGGGTGGTTGGGTGATTTTTTCAATCGGTATCGATCGGGAGGTCGTCTGCTGGCAGTGGTCGCTTCGCAGCTTTTGATCGCTCCGTTTGCGATCGCCTTTCGATTCCTGCCCGGCGATTCCTATTTCTTGCTCGCTCTTTGCGGTTGCATCAGTTTCATCTTGGTGACGATTTGGTATGGTCCGGTTCTAGCGACCGTTCAAGAGCTGACTCCGGTTCGATTTCGAGCTACGACCGTCGCCATTTTGCTGATCGGATTGAACATTCTGGGGGCGTCGTTAGGAGCTGTCATCGCCGCTGTGCTATCCAATGGGCTCAAGAGCTATACGCTCGGTATATTCCTGGCCGCCCAAGCCAGCTTGATCGCTATCCCTCTGTTTATTTTTGCCTATCGTCGATACGAAACCGATTTGGCTCGCGTAACATCTATTCCCGGAGAAACAGAATGAGAGAAGCTGTTGTTGTTGCAAGTTCCCGCACTCCGCTCGCAAAATCATTTCGCGGCTCCTTGAACATGACTCGACCGGATGACTTTGCGGCTCATTGCATCAAAGATGTGCTGCGCAAAACGCCACAGCTGGATCCCAACGAGATCGAGGATGTCGTTCTCGGCTGTGCAGACCATCATGGCCCGCAGTCATTGAACGTCGCCCGCATCGCAGC
>Ga0169931_10004298_pt1 | contig 22235 bp, 20 predicted proteins | sample Kivu_15m_20L_FD_129675 | JGI IMG/M metagenome (GOLD analysis project Ga0169931, IMG submission 129675) | Freshwater microbial communities from Lake Kivu, Western Province, Rwanda to study Microbial Dark Matter (Phase II) - Kivu_15m_20L... | ecosystem: Environmental > Aquatic > Freshwater > Lake...
AGTCAGACCACGATAAGTCGCGGCATAGCCAAATGCGGTAGATTTAAGGCGCAGTCAATGAAGATGTATAGGAATACCTCGAGTTGACTGCAACGAAAAAGATGCCGCATTTCTGGCTATCACTTCGAAGACCGCCATAGGCAGCCACGCAGTGAACCAGCGCAGCTAAACGAAAATCTGGAATGTAAAAGAACTTCGTGCAAGGTTTTTTGAAAAATTCTATAAAAAACCTTGCACCTAAATGTTGAAATATTAGTTTAAAATATTGAAAATCATTTAGTTTGAGATTAACTTTGTTGCTGCTTGCGCGGTCTGAGCAGACCCTAAATAACGTGAGTTCGATTTAAGCAGCAGCTAATCTCATAGTATCAACTATTTCGTTATTCAAGTTAATTGAGGGTTTTTTAGGAAAGAACGAATAGGCTATAAGCCCTGATAATAAGCTTGTTATGAAGTTGTCAAAGCTTCTATGTCTGGTGTGTTCTATTTGACACATGTTTTTTAACTCGTCATTAACAGTCTCAATCAAAGCTCTTTTTCTAAGAGCAATTTTATCTTGCATGAGCATGAGACAGTTCTTCATATTCTTTTTTATTTTGGTGATTAAGTGGACTCCATCAACAAAGAGCTTTTCAAATAGGTTTTTGCTGATATAACCTTTGTCTCCAAACAATTTTCCAAATATGTTTTTGTGTAACCCCATGCTTTCCAGCGGCTTTCGATCGTCTACATTTCCAGGTGTAATTAAAAAATCAAGTATTTCACCTTTGTCGTTTATGATTAAGTGAAGTTTAAACCCATAGAACCAACCAAGAGAGCACTGACCTTTTTGAGCAATATCTTTCATGGTTTTATGTTGCTTTTCTCTTTTAATATGGCAAGATCTTAATGGCGTTGAATCAATAAATGAAATGCCTGTACACTTGACTAAAGCGCACGTTTTCAAGAATAAAGCCAATGGAACAATTACTTTTTTTTGAAGTTCAACGAAGCGATTGTATGATACCGTATTTGGAAACTCATTCGTCATGTGCTTTTGTACATAGAACAAATAGAAATGCTTGAGATTCTTAAATCCACCAAAATGGAAGAGAACCAAAATGGTCATTACCTCACTGTCTGATAGGTTGGATTTTCGATTTCTTCGTTTTACGCTATTATCTGAGCTGATGCCATGAGAGGATATAACCTGATCGAAATTCTTTGAAAATTCGTCTATAACGAAGAAAATTTCGGTAATTTTGTCTGAAGATAACATAGAGATAGATTTTAGTTAAACATTTGATTTTCAACGAAATAAATGTACTAAATCTATCTCTTTTTTTGATTTTTGGAGTAAGTTTTTTTCAACATTCTTATGTCGAACTCACGTTAAATAAAATTCGGGTCAACCCAACATTTGAGATTTCTCGCTTCGCTGAGTGTTACCTGCGGTGCTGTCTTCGACGGTCGAGTTCTCGCTTCGTTAGAAATCCAAAAACAAAAAAAATCGCTTGCCAAAGACAAACGACTCAATAGGATATATCATACATAAACCTCAGTGGCTCAGAAAGATCAAAAATCTACTACTTGATTTGATTCTTGTTGGCAGCGGCTTCTGCATTAAATTTGCGCTGCTTATTCAACCAAAAGAACAAACCGAAAAAGCCCAAAACAATTACAGAATAGTTAAAAGCATTTCCTATCACTTCAAAAATTCCAAAAGTCCAAGTTAGGAAATCGCCGATTGCGTGAAAAACAGTTGATGAGCTCATAGTCTAATAATTTGGCACAAAAATAAGACTTTTTTGATTTGAGTAGTATCTTCGCGCAAATGTTTTCATTATTTCAAAACAGGCACCCGTTTACGATAACGCTCATGCTTCCCATGGCGGCTTTGCTTTGTGCTTTGTTTTTTTTCTTCGATGTGCCGAATGCCGTGAAAATCTCTCTTGGTTTGTGGCGCTTACCGATTGAATTCGCAACAAAAGGAATTGATTATCAAATAGTTTTGTGGGTTTACGGTGTATTTATTGCGCTCAATGCCATGCTGATCAGCCGTTTGTTTAACCGCGTCAATCTGGTCGATTTCAACATTTACATTCCCGGCTTGCTTTATGGCATTTTCAGCTTTGCCTCGCTCAACCTCATCGACACCTCGTTTTTGATTGGGGATTTTTTCATCATTCTTTCCTTGTATTTTATCACCACCATTAAAAACAACGAAGACGCTCGCAGACAAATTTTCAACGCAGCATTTTTTATTGCCATTGCGGCATCCATCAACATCAACTACAGCTACATGCTGCTCTACCCTTTTTTGGTGCTTTTTAGAATCCGACCATTTGTTTGGCGCGAACATGCGCTTATTCTCCTGGCCTATTTTGGGGTGTTTCTCTACTTGGCAGCGTTTTATTTCTACTACCAAATACCCCTAAAATCTATCGAGTTTTTCCATGTAGATTCCCTGTACCAATATGAGTCCTGGTTGGTGTTGTTGGTGATAATCGCTACGATGGGCATGGCATTTTTATCGCGCCAACGCAACTTGGCCAACCCCGGTGTGCGCGCAGGCAAAATGATTTCTCTTTGGTTTGGCGGATTTTTGCTGATGCTTTTCTCCGACCTCAGCTCCTACTTTTTCGCCAATCAAATCGGTTTCCACAACGCCATCTTCCCAGCGCTTTATTTGACCTATATCTACAGCCATTCCAAAACAAAATTCCTCTTCCGATTTATGATTTATGTGGTGCTTGCAGTTGGAATTGTCAGGTTTTTCAATTTGTTTTGAGTGCAAACAATAATAATTGGGGTCTGCTCAGAAAGTCAGACCCTAATTGCACAAAGAACCTTACTGCTTGGTTCCTTCACCCCGATTCACATACACATCACCCGAAGTTTGATAAGTGATATTATTGCCAGAAAAATTACCGTTTCCAGTTGCATAATATGGACCACTCACTTGCTGCGATGGAATAGAAAAACTGCTGCCCGCCATCAAAGCCATGAAATTTGAGCCGCCATTCCAAAGATTGTTCAAATAAATGGTATCGCTCACAGTGCCGCCAGTTGTTACGATAAGCGTGTAAACCTGACGTTGATTGAAATTGCCAAACATAAACAGACTATCCACCACTTGGTAGCTGCCCAAATACTGCGCTCGTGGGTCTGGTGGGGGCAAAATGCACGAACCATCGTCCTTTTTTGCCTTGGAATCGTAGTTGGTTGCCGCTGGGTCGGTGCAGCCCTTTTTGTTGCAACTTGCCATGCCAATTAGCACTAGTAGCGCTGCTGAGATTAAAATTTTCGTTTTCATATTATTTTGTTTTACTTGTTTACTTTTCTTGCCAATGCCTAAACCAATAGTTTCGACGTTTAAAAAATTGACCTTTATGAAATTCATAGGGAATTGAAAGGAAAAACCATGGGTCACCTTTTCGCCATTCTGGTATTTCATCTCGTTTTTCTACTAAAACTTCGTTGATGTACTTGCGATAAATTCCATTGGGCTTGCCATTATAATAATCACAGATGACAACCGTGTCTCCATAAGGACTAAAATCTATCCAAATGCCTGTGCGTTCTTCTCGGTCGGTTACAAACCCAATGGCTTTGGTGCGACCTCCGTCATAATATTCATTTCTGTAAAACGAATTAATTAATTTTTCTAATTTAACAACTGTAATGGTCAACATAAGAACTTAAACTCCAGAACCTCAAAAAACCACCCTTTTCCCTTTCATGTCTATAATATAAATACCGGTTAAAATCATATAAGAACATGCTGTCTCTATTTATATGAGGCACCCAGTCATTTTTATATTGCAATACTTCCCCAGTTTCTTTATCGTATAAGGCATGAAAATAAATGAAAGCATTTTCATCGTGAAGGCTGTAGTGCTTTCGACCACTTTCATACAACTCAACATCTTTTAGACTGCCATCGTGATGGTAATAATTCCAAATACCATGTTTTTTATTCATAAAATACTGACCCAAGGTTTTTATGCCTCCGTAGTCTAAGTATTCTATATGAAGGCGAAAAACTGTATCGGAGTTGTATTCATTTCGTGGATAATTAAATGAACGTTTGTCGATGCCTCCGTAGTCATAAAAACAAAGTTGAAAAGCGGTTTCATCAAGTGCACCCGTGCTGTCGTAATAATTGAAATAGAGAACTGTTTCATTTATTTGGTTATCAATACTGTATACACATTGATTACTTTTATTTAGAGTTAATCGTCTGTTTTCATTTCTTGTAGGTCTATCAATTCTAGTCATTTCTCCGAAAGGGAGGGTAGTATCTATTAGTCTCATAACAAAGCCCAAATATCCTTGTGTGTTGTATGCTGTTTTTTCTTGCTCTTGCCAATTTGAAAAAAACAAACCTATTTGATTTGCAGTTCTTTTTAATAATCGTCCATTCATGTCATATTCAACTGTAAATTCAGACATCATCCCTTTGTTTATTCCTTTTCGCCTGTATTTCAATTGACCGTTGGGATAGTAAATTTCTGCCATCAAGAGCAAGCCATCTTCGTAAGTAGTGATATTTTTATAACAGCCTGGCATTGGATTGTATCGGTCATCATCATAAACAAGCACCAAAGTATTACCTGTGAACTTTTTTCCTTTGTATATTTTTATAGGAATAGTATCTCCAAAGCCAAAAAAACCATACCCCAAAGCACTGCCCAGATCTTTCGAGCGCCTATATTCTACTTGAACAGTGTCACCTTTATCGTTGATCGTAAAGTAAGCGGTTTTCAATTCTTTCGGGTGAATTGCGTTATGTTGTTGTCTTAGTTGATTTCCATTGCAGCGTTTATCTTAGCGTTGTTGCAGAAACGGAGATTTCTTATTGTTGCTGGTGAAGCAAGATGAGCAAAATAAACTCACCAATATTAAAGGCAAAAGCAACACTCCTCTCATAAACCTATTTTTAGATTTCTCACCGCAAGTTAATTCAAATTTTTAAGTCTGTTGGTTTTAATCTAGTTTTTAGGGCGGGCGTGGTGCGATTTTTCAATTTGTTTTGAGTCATGTTGATAAACAATTGACTTATTCAATCGCATTTAATTTGTACTTTTGCGCTCTCAAATCAAACAGGATAAGATGAAATTTGGAGTTGTTACATTTCCCGGGTCGAACTGCGACGAAGACATGATTTATGTAATCGAGACGAAGCTCGGGCAGAAAGTTGAACGTTTGTGGCACAAAGACACCGACTTAAAAGGTGTGGATTTTGTGGTGTTGCCGGGGGGGTTTAGCTACGGCGACTATTTGCGTTCGGGTGCTATTGCGCAGTTCTCTCCTATCATGACCGAAGTTGTGGCCCACGCCAATAAAGGTGGTTATGTGCTGGGTGTTTGCAACGGATTCCAAATTTTGTGCGAATCTGGTTTGCTGGAGGGCGCTTTGTTGCACAATTTATCGCAAACCTTTATTTGCAAAAACGTGTATATCAAACCCCATTCTAAAACAGCAGCCATTTCAAAAGGTCTAGAAAACCGTGCATACAAAATTCCAATTGCCCATGGCGAAGGTCGTTTTTATGCACCAGATGATATGTTGAAATCTATTGTTGACAACGATCAAGTGATTTTTCAATACTGCGATGCGGAAGGCAACATAACCGATGAAAGCAATCCAAACGGTGCTTTGATGAACATTGCCGGCATCACCAATAAAAATAAAAATGTTTTTGGCATGATGCCACACCCTGAACGCGCTGCCGACGGGGAATTGTCTAACACCGATGGCAAATTGCTGTTCGAATCCCTTCTAAAATTTTGTTAAACCCATCCCCTAAAATTGCTTTTTTATGAAGAAATTTGTTGATGTTTCTGAGTTGATCAAAAGCAAAAACCCAAAACTTTACAAGCGCATGCCGCGCTTCGTTATCTCTTGGCTCAAGAGAACCATCCATCAAGATGAAATCAATGATTTCATGATTGCTAACAAAGACAAGAAAAACGCTGATTTTTGTCAAGCCGTAATGGACTATTTCAACTGCGAAGTTGAGATTCATGGCATTGAAAACATCCCCAAAGAAGGCGGTGTTATTTTGGCAGCAAATCATCCGCTTGGTGGTTTTGACGCCATTGCTATTGTATCGAGATTAAACGGCATCAGAAACGATATCAAGTTCATTGTCAACGACTTGCTGCTTAGTATCGAAAACATGAAAGATTTATTTGTTGGTGTGAATAAACACGGGCAATCGTCTGCTCAATCGCGAGATAAGGTGAATGAGCTTTTCGCTTCCGACCAAGCGGTATTTATTTTTCCAGCAGGATTGGTTTCGCGAAATTATACCGGCGAAATTGTAGATACAGAGTGGAAAAAAACCTTTGTGATGCTGGCTAAGAAAAATGACAAACCGATCATGCCTATTTTCATTCGAGGTGGATTAACAAACAAATTCTATCGCTTGGCACGTTGGAGAAAACGCTTGGGTATCAAGATGAATTTTGAAATGCTCTTTTTATCTGATGAGTTGTTCAAACAGCGCAACAAAAAAATTCAGGTAATATTCGGAAAACCCATTCCAGCATCTTTCTTTACAGATGAAAAATCCGATAAAGAATGGGCCACCTATTTGCATGAATTGGTGCATAACATGGGAAGAGAACGTTTTGGGAAATTGAAGTAATTTTTTGCCGCTGATTTCGTTGCAATTTTTGTCTCGAAATTAAGAACTTGGATTATTTATATGCTTGTCAATCTCTGGAAACAAGTTAAGCCGCCCCCTTTTCAACCAACCTTACAGCAAATATTTTCGTCCACAGTTTGCCGGTGAGGTAAAACAAACCATTTTTCTTGTTGAAAGCAATACCATTGAGCACATCGCCTTTTGAACCTCGACCTAAATCAAGCAGTTCAGCACAGTCGATAAGCGCAACCACTTCTCCATTTTTCGGATTGATTTTCACGATGTAATCCTGCTGATACACATTGGCATAGATAAAACCACCTACAAATTCCAATTCGTTTAAAGCACGGTATTCCTGCTTGTCAGAAAAAACTTGAATGCTGCGTTTGATGTCGAAAGTGCGTGGATCACGAAACACAATTTTCGAGCTACCATCACTCATAATTAAGTGCGTGCCGTCGTTCGCCAAGCCCCAACCTTCACCAGAATAGGATTGTTGTCGCTTCAGTGCAAAGGTGTTCAAGTCATAAACAAAACATACGCCATTCATCCATGTGAGTTGATAAATTTCGTTGTTCAATATGGTTATGCCCTCGCCGAAGTAACTTTCGTCTAAATCCAAAACACGAAGCGGCGCACCATTGCTCACATTAATTTCCGCCAAAATACTTTCTCCAAATTGTCCGGTGCCTTCAAACAAACGACCTTCAAAAAACTCCAAACCTTGGGTGTAATGATCACCGTTGTGACTCAGTGTTTCAACAATTTGAGGCGCTAAAATTTTCGGTGTAGTACTCGAAAAAATCACCACGCGTTTGTTTTCTGAAATTACTTCATTTTCAACCCCCGAAAGATTCACTTTTATGGTGTTGAAACCCAATTTCCATGTGCGCGTATCAAGCTTAAATTCCATGTTTTTTTGGGCGCCTTTGTGCTCCAAAAGCAGCGAATCGTTGACCAAAATGGAAAGCGATGCATCAGGATAATCAGCTTTGATATCTAAAATGAGATTTATTTCCTGCCCACTGATAAATTGAGCATCTTTTTTTGGACCATCAATGCGCAAAATCGCCAAACGGTCATCATCGTCGTCGTCATCGCCATTGCAAGATAAAAAGCCAAAACCAAGGGTTATGGCCAGTACCAAGCCAGCACTTAGGTATTTCAATTTATACATGATTCAATTTTTGTATGAGCTCCAATACGGTTTTGCCTTGAATGCCGTTGTGCGAATTGTCGTAAACGGCTTTTTCGTTGTGTACAACAAGTACTTGCGGTGACTGATGCATCACGCCCAGTGCATCGGCCACATGAAGCGATGTGGGTCTGTCATCAATCACATCTATCATAACCAAGTTTGATTCGGCTGCAATTTCTGATGCTGCATCATTGAATCTATCAAGCGCCATCGATGAAATGGGACATCGCGTGCTGTGTTTGAATATCACCAAAGGTTTTTCCGATGATTCATGAACCAACTGCTTAAAAGTATTCACATCTCTCAGATATTCCCAGCGATGCGATTTGGATTTAGACTTGGAAAAAAACATATCAGGCAGAGGTAAATTGTTTTAAAAATCGGAGGTCGTTTTCGCTGTATAAACGCAAGTCATTTACTTTATATTTGATTTGAGCGATTCTTTCGATACCCATGCCAAAAGCAAAACCTGAATAAACAGTTGAGTCTATGCCACATGCCTCAAGTACATTTGGGTCGACCATACCGCAACCTAAAATTTCCAACCAGCCCGTGTGCTTACAAACGTTGCAACCATTGGCATTACAAACGAACATGAAACATCAACTTCGGCACTCGGTTCGGTAAATGGAAAATAAGAAGGTCGCATGCGGATTTTCGTTTTTTCACCAAACAATTCTTTGGCAAAATAGAGGAGTGTTTGCTTCAAATCTGCGAAAGAAACGTCTTTGTCTATGTAAAGGCCTTCAATTTGATGGAAGAAACAATGCGCTCGTGCGGAAATAGCTTCGTTTCTGTACACACGTCCTGGCGAAATGGTGCGAATCGGCGGTTTTTGGTTCTCCATAACGCGCACCTGAACAGAAGATGTGTGGGTACGCAAAGCCCATTCAGCATCACCTTTTTCAATGAAAAAAGTGTCTTGCATATCGCGTGCTGGGTGTTCTGGCGGGAAATTTAAAGCGGAAAAATTATGCCAATCGTCCTCAATTTCTGGTCCTTCGGATACTGTGAATCCTATTCGTGAAAAGATATCAATGATTTCACTGCGCACCAATGATAGTGGATGACGAGCGCCAATCTCAAAAGAATCGCCTGGTCGAGAAAAATCGATTTCATCTGCATTGGTTTTGCCGCCCGACTCCAATTTTTCCTTGTTGATTTGATACGTTTCCTCGGCCAATTGTCGCAAGGCATTGATGTGTTGGCCCACTTCTTTCTTGTTTTCGTTAGGCACATTTTTCAATTCGCCGTAAAGGTCTTTTAAAATACCTTTCGATCCAAGAAATTCAATTTTGAACTGTTCCAATTGATTGTTGTCGGCAATTTGAGTTGCGGCAATTCTTTCTTGGTATGTGTTTATTTTTTCGAGCATAATTAAACGCTTTGTTTTACTAGCTATTGGGCTACAAAGAAACAAAACTTTGGTCAGGCACAGATGCTATTTTCAACGAATTTTGAGTTGGATGTAACTTTTTTCTATTCAAAAATGTTTAAGAGGAAGTGAGTTCGGTCAATTTGTGTAAATTTGCCTAGTGATTACTCCATTAAGTTGTTCATTTAAAATAAAATATATGTCTAAGAGTGTAATTTATTCCTTGTCATTGGCTTTGTTGGCTTCAGTTTTTGTTTTCTCTTCAACTGGATGCAGAAAAAAAGGGAAAACGATAGCTTTAATTACGGTTAGAAACAGCGCGAATGAGCCCGTTCCAGGCGCTATGGTTCGATTATATGGTCAGTCTACAACTAACCCCCCTAGTGGGCCTGTTGTGAGAATTGACACGGCCTACACCGATTCCGCTGGTGTCGCTACCTTTGATTACACTGAAGTATTCCAATTGGGACAAGCGGGATTGTTTGTTTTGAACATTGAAGCACGCAAAGGCTTGTTAACCGGTGCGGGTATTGTTAAAATTATTGAAGAAACAACAACAGAAGAACGCGTTTTCATTCAGTAATTGTATTTTGAACTATTTTTGCAGGCGCTTGTTTAGCGTTAAACCGTTTTTATGAATAGTTCAGAGCTCGAAGAAATCATTGTTAAAGTACTGAAAACCATTTATGACCCTGAAATTCCAGTGGACATATATGAGTTGGGTTTGATTTACGAAGTCAAGGTGGGTGATAATGGTCATGTGGATATTGAAATGACTCTGACCTCTCCCAATTGCCCTGTTGCTGATTCTATGCCCCGTGAAGTTGAAGAGAAAGTTGAGGCCTTGGACCAAGTGGAAAGTTGTGCTGTGAACATTGTTTTTGATCCTGCTTGGGACAAAGATATGATGAGCGAAGAGGCCAAATTGGAACTTGGATTTTTGTAAGAAAAATATTTCAATCATATAAAAAGCCATCTGCTGAAGACAACAGATGGCTTTTTTTGTGTTGTATTAGCGCTTATTGGTAACGTATTTTAATAGGAATAATCATTCTCACGCTTACATTTCTACCGCGATATTTTCCCGGCGTCCAGTTGGGCATGGCTTTTACAACGCGAATGGCTTCTTTATCCATGTCTGGATTGATTCCTCGCTCGATACTGACATTTTTGATTTCGCCTTTTTCAGAAACTACAAATTTTACGTAAATAGTTCCTTGCTCCGAACGGTCGAGATAAATGGGTAGTTTATACATTTTTTGGATGAATTTAGACATCTCCATATCGCCTCCTGGAAAAGACGGCATTTCCTCAGCATCTTCAGAGTTGATGGTGATTGGATCGACGACATTGTTTAGACCCCAATTACCCATGCCTATAGGCCCTTCAAAGGGAAAAGGTTCAAGAATTGGATCTGTTGAAGCGAGCTGTCTCGCCGTGTCCACATGTTCAACCTGCATAATGTTGTTTGGATCAAAAATTTCAGGTTGTTGTGGACGCGATTGCACTTGTGGCTCTATGATTTTAACCACTTCATAGATTTCTGTTGGCAATTCCAGTTTCGGCTCGTATTGTTCTTTTGGAACATCCACGGGGGTTCCCCAACGAAATGCGGCTAAGGTAATTGATCCGGCTACAAGCAGACCAAGGTTGAAGTAGCGCTTGCGTCTTTTTTCAAGATCGTACTTCGGGTTTTTCTTTGTTATCATAACTGTTAAAATTTAGTTAAACATGTTATGATAGGCTGCAAGGTTCGTACCGATAAAAGTGAAGAACCCACTGAAAATCAGCATTTTTCAAGTCAAAAGCTGTTTTGGTCTATTGAATGGTATCTATTTGTGTGTGAAGTGCACTTATGGGATATCCTACAAATTGAAGGGCATTTTGATTGAAGGCAACTAGGTTTTCAGTAGTGAAATAGGTGATTTGCCCATTTCTAAAGAGCTGGTCTGCAATGTTTTTATGGCGTGCTAAATAGTCTTTTAGGCTTTTGGCCACAATTTCTCCTTGCGACACCAATTGAATTTTGTCGCCAGAAATGGCTTGCAGCTGTTCTTGAATAATAGGGTAATGTGTGCAAGCCAACAACACTGCGTCCATTTTTTCGTCCATTTGCAGTAATTCTAGATAATCTTCTTGAATAATGGCTTGCCCACCAGATGATTGGTGTTTGTTGTTTTCAATCAAAGGCACCCACAGCGGACATGCTTTTTGAAGTACTTTGATTTTGGGAAATTGTTTCTGAATCTCGATGAGATAGGATTCCGACGAAACGGTGCCTGGTGTTCCAAGAATTCCAACAACATTGGATGAGGTGAATTTGCCTATTTGCTCGGCTGTTGGTCGAATCACGCCAAGCACTTTTTTATCGGGTGCAACGAGGGGTAAATCATTTTGTTGAATTGTTCTTAGTGCTTTTGCAGAGGCTGTGTTGCATGCTAGGATAACCAAGTCACAGTCCAATTCAAATAATTTTTTGACGGCTTGTAAAGTGAATTGATAAACTACATCAAAGGATCGTGTTCCATAAGGCGCTCTGGCATTATCGCCCAAATAGATATAATCGTATTCAGGTAAGATTCGTTGGATATCTTTCAAAATAGTAAGTCCACCATAACCTGAATCAAAAACACCAATTCTTTTCATATGTAAATTATTTATTCGCTTTTTGATTTTTTTAAAATGTGCTCATGAGAGTGGTTCACTTCGTGTCTTCCTTTGGACGTCGCTAAGTTGTTTTTAAAAGGTCATATGGAATTAGCTACGCTGCTACTTCCGTGGTCGCCATAATTTTTTCATAGGTGCATTCGCGAAGTTTTAGCATGGCTATTTCATTGCGCAAATATGCGAAAATAAAAAAGGCCGCCCAATTGAGCGACCTTCATTTATTTGAATTGTATCAAATTATTTTTTAATGAAAGTGTTGCGGATTACAGCACCAGAAGCAGTTCTAGCTTCGTAGATGTACATACCAGCAGTCAAGTCAGCTACCAAAGCAGTTGAACCTTCAGTTGTAGAAACAACTTTACCGTCCATTGCGATAACAGCAACTGAAACAACTTCTTCACCTTGAATAGCGATGTTCAATACATCAGAAGCTGGGTTAGGGTAAGCAACAGCAGAAACTGGAGCATTAGACTCGATAGAAACATTTCCTAAAGCGATGCCGCCAAAAGTCATTGAAGTTACACTCCACTCACCTGTGTTTGTTGATGGATTACCGTTTTGTCCGTTAGCCCAGCCATTAATCAACCAAATTACATAAGTAGAGTTTGTAAAATCTAAACCTGCGAAGTTAACATTTCCAGAAACTAAAGTTCCAATAGTCTCTGAATCACAAGCTGGCTCACAACCCCAAGCAATTTTGTTTGTTGAGAAATTTGAGAAACCACCAATTTGTAGAAGAACATCAGCAGCTCCTGCTGGTGTTGGGTTTGTTGTAACAAGAATTGTTAAGTCGTTGGCATACGTTTCAAGCGTTGATGCCGTAAGTGTTGCATTCACAGCAGCAGAGTTGAATGTTCCAGTTACTTTTGGAATAGCAACGTCTTGTACAGACATGCTCCCAGCCATGCCTTGAAACACAGGAATCGGAACACCCCCTGTCATTGAACCAGTTTGGAATGCTGGCAAGGTGATTTGCGCGAAAGAAGCGCTAAGTGTTACTGCGAATAATGCAGCAGAAAGTAATAGTTTTTTCATGATAATTAATTTTAAATTTGGCATAAAGATAACAATTAATTGAAAAATGGAATTCTAATTATTAATTTGTTTTTAAAAAAGGCTATCAATAGCTATTGGTGAATAAAACGTAACGAATAGTATATATGGTGTTTTAAGGTCTATTACCTTCGTGACCATGATGCAAAAAATCAAGAAATATATTTGGAGGACTGTTTTGGGTCTGGCAGGATTTCTATTTATTTTATCCTTACTTGTCATCGTATTTCGAAGCAAAATTGAGCGTTATGCCATCAGTCAATTGGATCAGTTTTTTAAGGTTCCTGTTTATATTCATGATGTTGAGTTTACCTTCTGGAAAACTTTTCCCAATTTTTCCCTGCGTTTGGATGGTGTTGTGATTCAAGATTACTCAGAGGAATTCGGAAAATTGCCCGATACCTTGTTATACGCCAAGCAAATAGACCTCAAAGCCAACACTTGGTATTTGCTCCAGGCGGATATGTCGATTGAATCTATTGTGGTTCGAGACGCCCTCGTTGGTTTACGGATAGACGCCAATGGCAAAGAAAACTACGATATTTTCGTGAAAGATTCAGTGCAAACCGAGAGCAATTTTGATTTGAATTTAAAGAAAGTGAACTTCATCAACACTGAATTTCGCTATGCCAATACGCTTACTGAACAAGCCTATGCGATTTGGCTCGATCGGCTTCGATTTTCTGGGAGATTCAAAAATGAGTCTTTCGATATGCACGTGCAAGCCAATGCCAAATTGAAAAAGTTTAAGGATAAATCAGTCACTTTGTTGCGCGATCTAGATGTGGATATTGAAACGGATGTATTTGTGAATTCTGCTTCCAAGAGATACGAAATTCTGAATAGCATCCTCTTAATCAATCAAATGCCTTTCGAGTTGTCGTTGTTATTAGACGCCGGACATATGGACCTCAAACTTCAAGGCAAAGACATTTCTTTGGTCGAAGTGATGACAGCAATTCATCAGGACAACTTAGAAAAGCTTAAATCTATTGAAACAAGCGGCAGTGTGCAGTTTTCGCTGCATGTGAACGGTGATATCGATAAATCCAATACGCCTGACATTGATGCCGAGTTTCGCATCAAAAATGGTTTGGTGAAAGACCCAAATCAAGCGCTGGAGATTAAAAAAATTGAGCTTCAGGGTAAATATGAAAAACACCAAGGGAAGCCAGAAAAATTAGAGTTGAGTCAATTGAGCTTGCAAACCATGGGGCAGCATTTCAACGGGCGTCTATCAGTATCGGATTTTAGCCAACCAGATATTCGCGTGCAGGGCAATGGCGGCATGAATTTGGCTGCTTTGCATCATTTTTTTCCATTGCCTCAGGTGCGTAGCATTTCTGGAAACGTGACGGTGAATGGATCTGTTCACGCTATTTTGAGCGCCCCAAGCACGCCCAATCAGCATCTGCAAATCATCAATTCACAAGTTGATTTTGAATGTAAAGATATAGCCGTTGAAAGCACTTTGGATTTCCCGAAAATTCAAAAAATCAGCGGACGTGTATCTACCCGAAACGATGATTTTGTGTTCAACAGGTTTCAATTAAGAACGGCTCGCTCTTCTGCAGAAATATCGGGAAATGTAAAAAATGTAATCCTTTTCCTTGAAAAAACAGGCAACTTACAAGTGGATGGCGCCTTGAAAGCTGAAAAAATCGACTTGGATGAGTTCATGGGTACTCAAGCCAATGAAGATTTTCCAGTTTCGTATCCCGTTGGTGTTTTTGTGCTGCCCAAGAGCATTCACGGTGTTTTGGATTTCGATGTTGATAATTTTGTTGTGAATAACCACCACTTTTCGAGCATTTTGGGTTCAATGCTGCTATCCGACCGGCAAATTGAAGTCCGGCATTTGAAACTGACGCATCTCGGAAGTCAAGCTGCTGGCAATTTGCGCATATTTGAACACATAGCGGGAACCATTGAATTGATGGGCGAGATGAACACAACAGGTCTCAATTTGAAGCAGGTCTTTGCCGAATGGAACAATTTTGAACAAGAAACCATACGGGCAGAAAACATCAATGGTAAGGCCGACTTGGCACTCAAATTTCACTTTCCTTTTAGCATGAACAAAGGAATTGTGAAAGAGCAAATCAATGCACAGGCTTCATTGAAAATATCCGGCGGATCCTTGGTTCAAGTTGCTGCCCTTCAGGAAATTGCCAAAAGTATGCGTTCAAATGCCTTGGTGAAGGTGTTTTTGGGTAAAAATTTAGATGCTATTGAAAAAAAACTGTCCAATCTTACTTTTGAGACTTTGGAAAACACTTTTTACATCGCCAACTCCAAATTTGTGATTCCTAAAATGAAAATCAAAACGAATGTGATGGATTTGGTTGTGTATGGTTGGCAACATTTTGACGAAAGTTTGGAGTATCATTTCGAATTTGATTTCAGAGATTTGAAGCAAAAAAACAAAGACAGCGAGTTTGGCAATGCAGTTGACGATGGCGTGGCTACTCGACTTTTCTTGAAAATGTTTGGCACACTCTCCAACCTACAGTTTGCCTGGGATTCTGACGCACGAAAGCAATTTAAAAAGGAGCAACGCGAACAAGAAACCCAAGAACTCAAAAACATGTTCAAATCGGAATTTGGCATGTTTAAAAAGGATTCAACCGTACAGCGTTATCAACCTAGCACCAAGCCTCAGGAAGTCATTGAAATTGATTTTGGCGAGGGCGAGGAAAATGTGGATGTGGAACAAAAGAAAAAACGCATCGACGAGAATTATAAGCGTATCAAAAAGAAAAATTCAACAAAAACGGAGGAAGTAATCATCGAGTTTGAGTAAGAGTTTGTACTATTGTAATGCTTCTTTCCAAAATTTACAACTGCATCTATGAATTTATATTCCAATAAACAAAAATGGAAAATTGCACTTTTGCTTGCCGCTATTGTGTTGGTCGCCATTTCACTCTTGTTTACCAACCGCATCGTAAACAGCGTTGGTTCGCGAGAAAAAGAACGTGTTGAACAATGGGCCGATGTGATTCGCAAAAAGGCGGAGTTGATTAATTTGACCAACCGAACTTTTGATGAACTCAGGGATCGAGAGCGTCAGAAAGTTGAACTTTGGGCCAGGGCTACAAGAGAACTGGTTCGTCCAAGCTCCGATGATATCGATTTTACTTTTGTTTTAGATATCACCAAGGAAAACACAGATATTCCGGTTATTTTACTCGACAACAACAACAAACTGCTGAGTTCAAAAAACCTCAATTTTGACGCTGAGAGGCTGAGCGAAATTTTCCCCAACAGAAACGAAGATGAACTGATGCAGAAGTACTCGGATTCAGTGACACGGCTCGCATTGATTTGGGCAAAAACCCATGAACCAATTCCGATTGAAATCACCACAAATTGGGTGCAGTACATCTATTATTTTGATTCTGAGAAATTGGTGCAACTTCAAGAACAGCGCGATTCTTTGATTGTGTCTTTCAACAGCGAGTTAATCGACAACACAACCCTTGTGCCTGTGTTGTTTTTGGACCGTGAATCGGGTCAAGTGATTGAAACCAACATCGATTCGCTCAAACCTTTCCGACTTGCACCATTGAACAATAAAAGCGCTGTGATTGCAAAAATGGTTGATTCTGTGGAAATAGTTTTGGCCAGTAATCAACTTGGAATGGTGTATTTTGATGATAGCGAGGAATTGAAGCAGTTGAAGTTGTATCCATATCTGCAATTTGTTTTGATTGGCTTGTTCATTCTTATTGGTTATATCATTTTTAGTACATTCAGAAAAGCCGAGCAAAATCAAGTTTGGGCTGGAATGGCCAAGGAAACAGCACATCAGTTGGGCACACCAATTTCTTCTCTAATGGCTTGGATTTCTCTACTCGAAAGTAATGGGCATCCTAAAGAGGAAATTGATGAGATGAACAAAGATATTGACCGACTGACCACCATTGCTGACCGTTTTGAGAAAATCGGATCTGGTGCCAAACTCGACCCAAACGACCTGAAATCAACCCTACAAAAATCGTTTAGTTATCTTAAAAACCGAATTTCTGGGAAGGTTGATTTTTCAATACAAATACCTGAAAATGAAGTTGTTGTTATGCACAACCCTTCGCTTTTGGAATGGGTAATTGAAAATATCTGCAAAAATGCTGTGGATGCGATGGATGGGGTAGGTCAACTGCATATCGAAGTTACCGATTCAGGCCACACGGTGTATGTGGATATAAGCGACACTGGAAAAGGAATTCCATCGAATAAAATTAAAACGATTTTTCAACCGGGTTATACCACCAAACAACGCGGTTGGGGCTTGGGTCTGTCTTTGGTAAAACGGATCATCGAAACCTACCACAAAGGCCGCGTTTTTGTCCTGAAATCAGAACTAGGTAAAGGAACTACCTTTCGGATTATTCTCCAGAAACCCTAATCTAGAGCTTTTATTATCAAAACGTCATCCTCATTCTTGAACACTTTGGTCAATTCATTCTGATTCAGGTGTTTTAAGGATTTGTCCCATTGTTTCCCGCTCAACTCTAGGCTTGATTTGAGTGCAGCAAGTTCCATTTCACCGTTTTTCTGAACGATATCCAAGATGGCTTTTTCATGGTCGTTCAATTCAACCACTTTTTTGGCGCCCGTCTCTGGTTTCATCTGTGGGAAGAACAGTACTTCTTGGATGGAAGGATTGTCCGTTAAGAACATAATCAAACGGTCCATACCAATCCCTAATCCAGAGGTTGGTGGCATGCCATATTCTAGAGCACGCAAAAAGTCTTGATCGATAAATTGGCCTGCTTCATCATCGCCGCGTTCAGAAAGTTTTACCTGATCTTCAAAGCGCTCGCGTTGGTCAATTGGGTCGTTCAATTCTGAATAGGCATTGGCAATTTCTTTACCACAAACCATCAATTCGAAGCGCTCTGTAAGTTCGGGATCATTGCGATGTGTTTTACAAAGCGGCGACATCTCTTTTGGATAATCTGTAATGAAGGTGGGTTGTATAAAATTGCCTTCACATTTATCACCAAATATCTCATCAATCAGCTTTCCTTTCCCCATCGTCATGTCAACTGGAATGCCCATGCCAAGAGCTGCAGATCGAATTTCGTCTTCACTTTTCTTAGAAATATCAAAACCAGTATATTCCAAAATCGCATCCCGCATCGAGATTCTTTTGTAAGGCGCTTTGAAGTCGATTTCTTGACCTTGGAAAGTGGATTTTGTGGTTCCGTTCACTGTCATGGCACAATGTTCTAAGAGTTGTTCGGTGAAATCCATCATCCAATTATAGTCTTTATACGACACATAAATTTCCATGGCCGTAAACTCTGGATTGTGGGTTCTGTCCATGCCTTCGTTGCGGAAGTTTTTCGAGAATTCATAAACACCATCAAATCCGCCTACAATTAATCTTTTGAGATAAAGTTCATTCGCAATTCTCATGTATAAGGGAATGCCTAGAGCGTTGTGGTGTGTCACAAATGGACGAGCAGCTGCACCACCTGGAATAGACTGAAGAATCGGCGTTTCCACTTCCAAATAACCAGCATCATTGAAGAAATTGCGCATGGCTTGGAACAGTTTTGTGCGTTTAACAAAAACTTCTTTCACATGTGGATTCACCACCATGTCCACGTAGCGTTGACGATAGCGTTGTTCAGGGTCGGTAAAAGCGTCATGAATTTTGCCATCCGCATCCGTTTTTGGCAGTGGCAATGGTTTTAATGCCTTTGACAGTAAAGTAAATTCCTTAACTAGGATCGAAGGTTCACCAACTTGTGTTTTGAAAAGTGTTCCTTTTATTCCAATAAAGTCGCCGAGATCGATTAATTTTTTGAATACCTCATTGTATAGTTCTTTATCCTCTCCCGGACAAATTTCATCGCGGTTAAAATAGACTTGAATTCTACCCTCAGAATCTTGAATTTCAGCAAAAGAAGCTTTGCCCATAATTCTTTGGGAGAGCATTCTTCCTGCTACACAGACAATCTGGTACTCTTTGAAATCAGCTAGAATATCTTTCGTAGTGCAATCAATAGGATATAAATTAGCGGGATAGGGGTTGATGCCCATAGCGCGTAATTTGTCGAGTTTCTGTCTGCGTTGAAGCTCCTGTTCGGACAAATCTAAATCAATCATAGTGAGAATATAAGATGTTTTTTCAGGGCGCAAATTTAAGTAATTTACATACACGGTTTGAGCCACATAGTTTTCTTCTATTTTGTATGTTTTGTGAGTGACCCAATTAAATCGAAATTTCACAAATAATGTGTGTTTTTTGGCGTATAAGTGAAATATGGGCAAAAGGTGGGATTACAGGATTAAAAGTTTTTTATTAACGTACAATTGTTTAATTTTATCGCGGTTTTAGAATGTTTTTGAAGTCACTTAAACTTAAGTCTTGCACATGATATCGCGTAAACAGCTGAAAAACAGATTATTATTTGCATTGTTATTGCCGTTGTTTTCATTTAATGTGGAGCAAAAGTCCAATTTGGCAGCAGAAAATTCCGTTAGAATAAGCGCATTAATCACGCTTTTTTTTACAGAGCCTGACTTTTTTTTTCAAAATCCAACAAACGATGCCGATGAAGCGGTTGCAGAGCTTGGAGTTCGGTCGTATCTTGGCGATGAAAGATATGCATACATGATGCAAATTAATCCAGGTTTGATTGCCGACTTGAAGTTGCGTTTCCGTTTTGGCGTTCGTTTAATGGATTGGAATATTGAAAAACCTGCCAATTATAAAATTTTGAGCAAAGTCACATTGCTTTTTAAGGAATCCAATCAAGAATTGTCATCAGAACAGTTTGTTCAACTTTTTGAATCTGGTGATGTCAACCCGCTGCGTATCGATTTACCTGTCCATCATTCACAGCAAAGATTTTTTATTTTAGCGAATACAGGAAAAGCTTTGGTGATGAATTCGTGGGAGCAGATGAGAACGCAATATCAACTTTCCCAGCAATAACTGCCATCCTATGAAAAAACTGCTACTCCTATTTTTTGCTTTTTCATGTTTTGGGCTTTTCGCGCAGAATTATAATATGACCAACGCCACGATCAATACTTGTTCGGGAAACTTTTATGATTCAGGTGGTGCTGCTGGAAATTATACAAACAATCAAAATTTTACTATCACTTTTTGTTCTACCGTGCCAGGTCAAGCTATTCAATTGAATTTCAGTATGTTTAATATAGAAAACAGCTGGGATTTCATGTACATTTACAATGGTCCGAATACAGCATCACCATTGATCGGAACGTATACTGGCGGCAATTCACCCGGAATCGTTGTTTCAACAGGCACTTGCATTACAATTAGATTTACATCAGACGGTAGTATAACTGCGGCAGGTTGGGCAGCAAGTATTTCATGCATTACACCACCTCCCCCGCCTCCACCAGGATATAACATGACAAATGCGACTGTTTCAACTTGTTCAGGTATATTCTACGATAGTGGTGGTGCTGCTGGAGCTTATGGAAACAGTCAAAATTTAACTTATACAATTTGCCCGTCTACACCTGGCGCTAAAGTTGTTCTTAATTTTACTCAGTTTGCCTTGGAAAACAACTGGGATTTCATGACGATTTATGATGGACCGAACACGGCTTCACCTTCGCTCGGCACATATACAGGAACAGGTTCTCCAGGCAATGTCCAAGCAACACCGGGTAATACATCGGGCTGCTTGACTTTTGTTTTTACCTCAGACGGAAGTGTTACCGCGCCTGGTTGGGCAGCAACAATAAGTTGTATTTCGCCTTGTCAATCCATTACTGCTAATTTGGTCAGCACGAATCCTGCCCCTGGTGCTGGCGGCATCATTAGAATTTGCCAAGGACAGACAGTTAATTTCGTTGGATCAGGCACATTTTCCAACAGTGGTGTAGGAGCAACATATACTTGGAGTTTTGGCAATGGCGCAACGGCAAATGGAACCAATGTTAATTACACTTTCAATCAATCAGGCGGTTATGTTGTCAATCTGACCATTACCGATCCCAATGGTTGCACGAATAACAATCAAATTAATCAGATTGTACAAGTCTCTACCACACCAACAATCACAACCTCAGTGAATCCCAATCCGATTTGTGTGGGACAATCAGCGAATTTGAATGCTACCGTTACACCTACGCCAGTTGTGGTTAATTGTACACCACCCATTACTGGTACAGTTTTTTTACCAGATGGCACAGGGGTTTCCTATAATTCTCCAATGAATATAAATTGTTATGCGCCAGGTCAGACGCTTACGTCAATAAATGACTTGCAAAACATTTGTGTGAATATGGAACATTCCTATTTGGGTGATTTGAATATTGCTATAATTTGTCCGAATGGTCAAACCATGAATTTACACTCGTATACGGGGGGTGGTTCGGCCAATTTGGGTTTGCCTTGGGCAACAGGAGCTATTGATGGCAACAGTGCAAATACAACTCCCGGAACAGGATATCAGTATTGCTTTACACCAACTGGTGGATTTCCAACCCTAGCTGGTGGCGTTCAGTTCGGAGGGGTCTTTACCAATGGAAATGGTCCAGGTACTTATACTGACTCTTATGTTCCTGCAGGAAACTACAGTGCGTCTCAATCATTCGCGAATTTAATTGGTTGTCCGCTTAATGGTACTTGGACAATCCAAATTACAGATAATATAGGGCTTGATAATGGTTATATTTTCGGATGGGATCTTAATTTTAATCTTGCTATTCAGCCATATGCCGGCAGCTTTACTCCAACCATTGTTTCTCAAGGATGGCAAGCAGCCCCAGGCTTAACCAATACCAATGCAACCCAAGCCACAGTTACACCTACCACTCCCGGCAATCCTTGCTACACTTATTCTGTTACAGACAACTTTGGGTGTACGTATACGCAAGTGCAATGCTTGACTGTAACACCTGGAGGCACGCCAACTTTTAATCAGGTTGGACCGTATTGTGCAGGCGCGGTTATTCCTGCATTACCAACCACATCCACCAATGGCATTTCAGGTACATGGTCGCCAGCCATTAATAACACAACTACAACAACGTACACTTTTACGCCAACTGTGGGAGCTTGTGCAACTACTGCAACGATGACAATTGTCATTACGCCAAATGTGACGCCCACTTTTGCCGCTGTCGGACCCTATTGTGCAGGAGAAGCTATCCCGGCCTTCCTAACAACCTCAACAAACGGAATAACAGGAACATGGTCACCAGCGATCAACAATATGGCGACTACGACATATACGTTCACTCCAACGCTAGGACAGTGTGCAACAACTACAACGCGTACCGTGATCATTACGCCAAATGTAACGCCCACT
>Ga0169931_10004299_pt1 | contig 22235 bp, 20 predicted proteins | sample Kivu_15m_20L_FD_129675 | JGI IMG/M metagenome (GOLD analysis project Ga0169931, IMG submission 129675) | Freshwater microbial communities from Lake Kivu, Western Province, Rwanda to study Microbial Dark Matter (Phase II) - Kivu_15m_20L... | ecosystem: Environmental > Aquatic > Freshwater > Lake...
ATTCCTCCCGAAAACACCACCCATAGGTGTGCGTCGCTCTTTTTTTTAGGATCGCGCAGGGCTTCTGCTGAAAGCATTCCCGGGGCAAGGCTTGCCGCAGCGCCCAATACGGCAGTTTGGCGAAGAAATCGACGTCGGTTCATCATAATCAGGCAACGTTTGATTTGTATTCGGGTACAAGGTACGAATTTAGAGGGGCAGGGGAAATAGAGCTTGGGGTTGTTCTTTTTCACCCCGAAAAACTTCCTACCTTCGAAATAAAAAAATGAACCCATTCCCTTGGCTTTTAACCCTTTCCTTGTTTCCAATATTCCTATTTGGTCAAGGAGTGGTAATATCAAATCAAACCACCACCCCCCATTCAAGTGCGGGTTTGGAGGTAAATTTTAACGACCGGGGCCTGCTTATGCCCCGCTTAACCACAACCCAACGCAATGCCATTGCAAGTCCTGCGGTAGGTCTTCAAATTTACAACAGCACTGTGCATTGTGTGCAGGTGTATTTTCCGGGAGGTTGGAACAATGTTCGTTGCGATTGCACAAACCCGCCTCCAGCTCCATCAACCATTTCTGGACCGGCCAACATTTGTCCAGGCGATACGGCCCTTCAGTTTAGCATAGCTTCTGTTTTGGGTGCGGTTGATTACACTTGGTCTGTTCCCCAAGGCTGGCAAATTTCCTCAGGACAAGATAGCCTGTTGATGACGGCCAATTCCGACACAAGTACAGGAAACAAGACTATTACGGTGTCGGCAAACAATGGTTGTGGCAGTTCAGCCCCAACTTCTTTTACGGTGAATAGTGTATTTGTGAACCCGAGCATTGTGGTTCCCAATGCCATTTACCTGAATTCTCCAGCCAACTTCAGCAGCCAGCAAACCGGCGGAACCTATCAGTGGAGCTTTGCCTCAGGCAACCCCGCCACCAGCACCTCGGCCACCCCATCGGTTACCTGGAGCCAAGCAGGAACCTACAACGTTATTCTAACCCGAACCCTGAACGGGTGTTCGGCCACCGACACGATTCAGGTAACGGTGATCAATTGCGTTTATCAATCGGGCACTCAAACCTTCAATGCAACGTCCACAGGGCCCAACGGAAACTGGCAAATGTTTGTGGTGGGCGCCTGCACCACATCGGTTACTTTGCAAGCCCGTGGAGCCGAAGGCGGCGGCGGCGGCGGAAAAGGAGCCCGCATGATTGGCACTTTTTCGGTTTCGGGCGGGGACACCATAGACATTTTGGTTGGGCAGCAAGGCTTGTCGGCACCCAACTCGGTAGGAAACGGCGGCGGTGGAGGCAGCTTCGTTGTGAAACGCGGAACAGGTTTGCTCATTGCAGCAGGCGGTGGCGGCGGAACAGGTCACAACAATGCGTATTCTAATAATGCTCAAAGCCATGGAACCACCTCGAATACCGCACAGGCGGGCATGTTGACAGGAGGCGGAGCCGCGGGCAGCAACGGCAACGGCGGAGCCATCGGCACCTGCAGCGGTTCGCTGTGCAGCGGAGCCTGGGGAAATGCCGGGGGCGGAGCAGGATACCTAAGCAGCGGCGGTTCGGCCCCAAGAGTGAACGGCGGGCAAGCCATTGTCAGCGGCGGAGTGGGAGGCAATTCAACCGGCGGATTCGGCGGCGGTGGTGGCGGCGACACCTTTATTTATGGCTGCCAAAACGGCAACCACGGCGGTGGCGGCGGCGGTGGATATTCGGGCGGTGGCGGCGGTGGTACCAATTGCAACGGAGCCGGCGGCGGCGGCGGCTCTTACAACACCGGAACCAACCAAAACAACAGCTCTGGTTTTCAGTCGGGACACGGACAGGTGATTGTTTCTTGGTAATGCTTTGAAAAAGCAAGCACGAATTGTGTACATTTGACACTATGTGCTTGCGCTTCCTTTTCTTGGCTCTGACGAGCCCCCTGCTTTCGGTGGCCCAACAGGCTATTTACCCCTTAACGGGAACCCTGTTTGACGAACAGGTTCATAGGGTTGACATTCAAATTGCTCCCGATTCGCTTAGTTTGCTTTGGAGTTCGGCCGAACGCTGGACCAACAGGGAATTCATGTGTACTGTTGTTTACGACCAAGCCGATACCCTGCCCCAGGTCGCCATTCGTCTTAGGGGAAATACCTCGCGCAACGCCCCGGCCGGAAAACTTAGTTATCGCTTGGATTTTAACCATTGGCAGCCTGGGCAAACCCTTCAAGGAATACGGAATATAGCCCTGAACGGATCCCGAAACGACCCATCCATGGCAAGGGAAATTACAGCCGCCTATTTAATGGATAAAGCAGGGGTGCATGTTCCTAGGTGCAATCCCGCAGCGGTGTACATCAATGGGCAATACCAAGGCTTGCGCATTCTTGCTGAATATGCCGACGAACTTTTTGTGAAGACACGGTTTGGAAGCAATCCGGTAGGCCCCTTATTCAAATGCACCTGGCCCGCCGACCTGGCCTGGGAAGGCAGTCAAGAACAAACCTACAAAGACATCGTAAACCCATCGCCCTTAAATGAAAGGGCTTACGAATTAAAAACGCTGCTGGCCCAAGACGATTATTCTGGTTTGGTTGATTTAATCCAATTCATCAATCAAACATCTGCCCAACAGTTTAAATCAGGAATCGAAAGCCGGTTCAATGTGCAAGGGTATTTGAAATCGCTGGCAATGGAAATTCTAATAGGACATTGGGACAATTACTACTACAACAAAAACAACTTCTACCTGTATTACGTTCCCCAGTTTAACCGTTGGGAATACTTTCCTTACGACATGGACAACACCTTTGGTATCCACTGGAATGTGTGTCCAGATGTGGACGATCGGGACATCCACGACTGGGGCAGCAACAATGCCGAGGCGCCTTTAACCAACAAACTGCTTGCTATTCCGGAGTTTCGTGCCGACTTCGAAGGCTATGTTGAACAGTTTCTGGGCAGCGTTTTTAATTCAACCCATCTATTTCCCCGCCTAGATAGCCTGCGCAACCGACTTCAGCCCTTCATTGCTCAAGACCCGAATTACAATGGTTCTAGTGGATATTTGGGCGACGAGCAGCGCTGGAGCCAGAACTTTAGTACAAACAGCGACATTTGGGCAGTAAAGCCATACATTGGCTCAAGGTACTCATCGGCCATGTCGCAACTTCAAGGATTGGGTTTTACAGAACCAAGTGCCTTGGGCTGGGGCCCCAATCCATGGTTTGGCATGCTGCATTTTTCGGAGCAGCTCATGGGAAAAATTTTGTGCATTACCGACCTGCAAGGAAGAGCGTGGTATTCCGGTGCTATTTTGCAGCCGGAATTGAATTTAAAGGCGGTTCCGCCGGGGATATATTTTTTGAATTGGGCAGGAAGCAAACCGGAACGACTTGTTTTGATGCCTAGGGAATAGGGATAAAGAAAATGTTTGCCGGATGTCCCAGAGAGGGCATCTTCCTGGTGAAATTACGCTCTTAAAAAAAATGCGGCTAAAAGGGTAGCCAGGAATGCAGGAATGTTCCGGGTTAAATTTTTTGCGCCGGGGTAGGCACGAGTGAACGAAGGAATGAATGATTGATTGAATACACAGGGCTACACTCTGTGCTGGGGTATTTCGCCCCTTCAGGGCTGGTTGGCCCGTCGCCGGCAAACGTTCAACCTTCAGGATGTTGCGGAAAGATAAACGGCCACGGGTGGCGGCAGGGATTGACGCAACTACCCCGCACAGGAGCCGAAGCCTGGCCCGCTAGGTGCGGAGGCGACGTTAGGAGCCCCCGCAAACCAGCTGGGCCAGCCTTTCGGGGCCTGCGGAGTAGTGCGGAAAGCCCGCTTGCCGCTCAAATTCAACAATCTAAAACCTCTCCCAATCAATGATGATGCCCGCCCGGCCCATGCACGTGCCCATGGTCCAGCTCCTCTTCCGTGGCTGCGCGCACCTCAACCACCGTGCCGGCAAAATGAAGGTGCTTGCCCGCCATAGGGTGATTGAAATCAATGGTAACCGTTTCCAGTCCGCGCTTCACGACCCTTCCCGGCATTGCATTCCCTTCGGGGTCCTGCATTTGAATGATTTCGCCTTCTTTCACATATTCTTCGGCAAAACGCCCCTGAATCATAAATGCCGAAACCGGCAAATCGACCACCGCCTCGGTGTCAACAGGCCCATATGCCTGTTCTGGGCTCAGCTGAAAATCAAAGGCTTCGCCGGCCGACTTTCCATCCAAATGCCTTTCGAACTCGTCAAGTAAATTCCCGAATCCAAATAAAAAGTAAAAGGGTTGCGCCTGGGTAACCGTTTCAACAAGCTCCCCGCTGTTTGCTTCTTTCAAGGTGTAGGTTATGCCCACCACCGCGTCTTTTTCAATATTCATGGTTTGGTTTTGTTCAAAGGTATACTTTTCCAACGGGCAATAAACATCTAGCCCAAGGGTTGGGGAACAGGTATTGGCAACGATGTGGGATAATTGCTTAAGGCTGAGTTGCGTACAGCTGAGCATTTTGGGGCAGTCCTCCTAAATCAAGGGTTGTGCTCATGCGCAGTTCGCCTTCTTTCAGAGTTTGAATATCCCAAGTGGTGGTTTGCCCCTGACCTTCCACAATCAGCTGTTTTTCGTCGGCCGACAAGGACCAAGTGCCCGTAATTTGAGTTACGACAAGGTCTAGGTCAAAATTTCCTTCCCGATCCATAATCAACGACACCGGTTGGCCTTGCGAAATAAAAGGCAGAATATCGGTGCCCATGGCGGTTAGAGATTGCACTTCCCAGGGCTTTTCCACCAAAAAGTCGGTAGTGGATTTTTCGCAGGAACTGAACAAAAAGGCAAGGGCTAAAAGCAGGGTTGAAAAAGCGAGTTTCATAGTTGATTTTTTGCAAAGTACGGAAGAGAATTGCTGACCCGCAAGGGCTTAGTCAAAGTTTTTTTATTTTTTGCGCCTTTTCCTGCCCTCACTGCAAGTCCTCGGGTGCCGTGGGGGTGGCGGCATCGGGCTGCGGTGGCTCCCAAGGTCGCCCCCTCGCTCCGGCCGCCCCGCCCCGCCCCCCTGTGGGCTTTCCGTATCGGTCAGGGGCGCGGCCCCCAAAAATCCTGAACCCAATCTAAAAAAACCAGCCTCTAAACCCTTTGCTACCCTAGGACGTTTCTATTGAAAACATGGGTTCATCAGCAGGTAAAAAATAAAATGCTTAAAACCCACTGTAGAAACAAATTCATGTTGAGATATTTCTAAATTTGCACCCAACTTAAGTTACAACACAAAGGCATGGCAAAAACCATTCACCTTAAAAAGGGGCTTGACATTCGACTAGTGGGCGAAGCAGCTCTGAGTATAGAACCCGCATCGGTGTCCGATACGGTGATGATTAAACCTACAGACTTTGTAGGAATTAAACCCAAAACCTTGGTTCAGGCCGGAGATGAAGTGTTGGCGGGAAGCCCCCTTTTCTTTGACAAAAACAATCCCGACTTCATGGTGGTTTCGCCCGTAAGTGGCGAAGTGGTTGAAGTGGTGCGCGGCCCCAAAAGGGTGCTGCTTGGCATCAAAATTTTGGCAGACAAATCGGTTAGGTCCTTGGAATTTCCACGCATTGACGCTCAAAACGCCGATGCCGATACACTTACCCATTACCTATGCGACCACGGGGCATGGGCTTTTATCCGTACCAAACCTTTTGATGCGGTTGCCTTTCCCGACATTAAGCCCAAAGCGGTTGTAGTGAGCGGATTCGATTCGGCCCCCTTGGCCCCTTCGGTTGAATTCTTGTTGAAAGGCAAAGAAGAAGCCTTTAAAAAGGGCCTGGAAGTTTTGGCTAAGGTTTCGGGAGCCAAAGTGTTCTTAACCACCCATACCAAAGCAAATTCTGCTGGCTGGGCCAACGCTTTTTCGGGCACCGAAAACGTGGCCTTTAGTGGTGCGCACCCCGCCGGAAGCATTAGTGTTCAATTGCACCACATTTCGCCTCTAAACAAAGGCGAATTCGCTTGGTACGTTCATGCAGAGGACGTTGCCCGCATCGGCACTTTAATTTTGGAAGCTCGTTTTGACGGAAGCCGCCGAATTGCCTTGACCGGCTCAAGCGTCAACAAACCCATGTACCTTGAAACCATTCAAGGCAGCAGCATGGCCTCCTTATTAAAAGACCAAAAATTGGCCGAGACAGAATTTGGCAACCGGATTATTTCTGGAAACGTGCTGACCGGCGACAAGGTGGGCCAAGACGGACACCTCGGCTTTTACCACCACCAAGTAACCGTTATTCCCGAAGGAAAGCACAGAGAGTTTTTTGGCTGGGCGGCTCCGGGATTTGATAAGTTTAGCCTGTCGCGTACCTTCTTCAGCTGGATTACCCCAGGCAAAAAGTACGCCCTAACCACCAACATGCACGGAGAACACCGGGCTTTTGTGGTTACTGGCGAATACGAAAAGGTTTTCCCTATGGATATTTACCCCGTTCAGTTGCTCAAAGCCATCCACAATGGCGACATTGAGCAACAAGAAAACCTGGGTATTTATGAGGTTTCGCCCGAAGATTTTGCCTTGTGCGAGTTTGTGTGCACATCTAAAATCGAATCGCAATCGATGGTGCGTTCCGCCCACGATTTGCTGTACGGCGAATTGGTTGATAGCCGCAAAGAGCCTGTTCATCACTAATCACGATAGATATACGGAATTGGTACTATGAAACCACTAAAACGTTTAGTTGAGAATGTAGAACCCCATTTTGCCGAAGGCGGAAAATGGAGGAAGTATTGGCCGTTGTTTGACGGTTTTGCTACGTTTTTGTTCACCCCTGGACACCCCACCCACAAGGGTGCTCACATCCGCGATGGGATTGACCTAAAACGCACCATGTCTATGGTTATTTTGGCCATGGTTCCTGCTTTGCTGCTTGGAATGTACAACGTAGGTTACCAACATTTCTTGGCCATTGGCGAGCAAGCCGCCTTTATGGACATTTTTATGTATGGAATGTGGAAGGTGCTTCCTTTGGTCATTGTATCCTATGGAGTAGGTTTGGGCGTTGAATTCGTTTTCTGCATTATTAAAGGACACCAGATCAACGAGGGATACTTGGTTTCAGGAATGTTGATTCCTTTGGTTTGCCCTCCAGATTTACCGTTGTGGATGCTAGCCCTAGCCGTTATTTTTGCCGTTGTTATTGGCAAAGAGGTGTTCGGAGGAACCGGCATGAATATTTTAAATGTGGCCTTAACGGCTCGTGCCTTTTTGTTCTTTGCTTACCCTGCCGACATTTCGGGCGATAAGGTTTGGATTTCGGGTGTTGGAGAACAAGTGGTAAACGGATATACCGGCGAAACGGCTCTGGCACAGTTTGCCAAATCGGGCGGAGAAGTTGCAGCCATGGGCGGGCAGTCGTTTGCCTCGCAAGCCGACTTCTTGTGGGCTGGATTTATCGGTTTAATTCCCGGTTCTGTGGGCGAAACCAGCACATTGGCTATTTTAATCGGCGCCGCCATTTTAATTTTTACTGGAATTGGAAGTTGGAGAATTATGGCCTCGGTTGCCTTGGGCGGCCTAGCCATGGGTTATTTATTGAATGGCTTTAGCGGAGCTTTTCCAGACAATGGATACTTGGCTATTCCTCCTTATTACCATTTGATTTTTGGTGGCTTCGCTTTTGGTGCCGTGTTTATGGCCACCGACCCTGTAACCGCCTCGCAAACACCTACTGGAAAATACATTTATGGCTTCTTAATTGGAGTGTTGGCCGTAATTATTCGGGTGCTGAACCCCGCCTACCCAGAAGGCATGATGCTGGCCATTTTATTTATGAACGTTATGGCTCCGTTGATTGACCACTATGTGGTTCAAGGAAACATCAACCGCCGTTTGAAACGAGTTAAAGTAGCAACCCATGGTTAATAAAGAAAGCAACAGCTACACGCTGATATTTTCGGCGGTGCTGGTCGTCTTGGTGGGCGTTTTGCTCACCGTGGTGTTTGAAATCACCAACAAGCCCTACGAAAAGAGCGTCGAAATGGAGAAGCGCCAAAACATTTTGTCGGCCGCAATGGGTAAAACCTTAACCCGCGAAGAAGCCGACCAGATGTTCGTTCAATACATCAAAGAATCAAAGGTGTACAACTCGGCAGGAGAAGAAGTTCAAGGACAAGATGCATTTACATTGGATTTGTCGAAAGAACTGAAAAAACCCGAAGCCGAACAGCTGTATCCCATGTTTATCTTCCAAGACGGCTCAACCGTTCGCTACATTTTGGGTATGCGCGGAACCGGTCTTTGGGGCCCAATTTGGGGATACATAGCCATTGAGTCTGATCTAAACTCTGTATTCTATGCCAATTTCGACCACAAAGGAGAAACTCCAGGGTTGGGTGCGGAAATCAAGCAGGCTATTTTCCAAGACCAATTTGCATTGACCAAGGGAAAGAAAATATACGAGAACAATGAATTTCGCGGGGTGCTTGTTGAGAAAAAAGGAAAAACCTCTGAAACGTCTGAAGAATACAAGCATGTCGTAAATGGAATTTCGGGAGGAACCATTACCTCAGATGGGGTAAGCAATATGTTGCAAAAATACCTTAAAGCCTTCGACGCATACATTAAAAAAGTGGGCATTGCCCCCGCAACTCAACAGGCAAATTTGCAAACAAACGCATCAAACCAGCAACCATGAGTACCGAATCGATTGCTATTGAAAAGGAGCGCAAACCCTTATTTACCACAAAAGATCGGAAGTTAATAACCGATCCGCTGAACGACGACAACCCCATTACGGTGCAGGTTCTGGGTATTTGCTCGGCCTTAGCGGTAACCGTTCAGGTTAAGCCCGCACTCTTTATGTGTTTGGGTGTAATTTTTGTGGTGGCCATGGGTAATTTTGTTATCTCGCTTATTCGGAACTTTATACCAAGTCGAGTTCGCATTATTGTTCAACTTGTGGTGGTTGCCGCCCTGGTTACCGTGGTCGACCAAGCCCTTAAAGCCTATGCTTACGACGTGAGCAAAGAACTTTCGGTATTTGTAGGCCTAATCATTACCAACTGCATCGTTATGGGGCGCCTAGAGGCGTTTGCCTTGGCAAACAAGCCCGGCCCATCCGTTTTAGACGGCATTGGGAATGGCCTTGGGTATTCCCTTATTTTGGTTGCCGTTGCGGTGGTTCGCGAACTGCTTGGAAGCGGCAGCATTTTGGGCTTCCCTATTATTGGTCAGTGGGCCCTTGATTTAGGGTACAAGCACAACGGATTTTTCGTTCTGCCTCCAATGGCTCTTATTATGGTTGGAATCATTATTTGGATTCAACGCAGCAAAAACCAAAAACTAATCGAGGCCAATTAACCTTTAGTTATTACAGAAATGGAACTAGTTAACATATTCGTTCGGTCTATTTTTATCGAGAACATGATTTTTGCCTACTTCTTAGGCATGTGTTCGTATTTGGCCGTATCTAAGAAAGTAAATACGGCCGTTGGACTTGGAATTGCCGTTATCTTCGTGCTTGCAGTAACCATTCCCATTAATTACTTGCTTGAGAATTATCTGCTAAAGTCGGGAGCCTTGGCTTGGATGAGCCCTGATTTGGCCGAAGTCAATTTGAGCTTCCTTTCCTTTATTATGTTTATTGCGGTAATCGCAGCGGTGGTTCAACTGGTAGAAATGGCCGTTGAAAAATTTAGTCCTGCCTTGTATTCCTCTTTGGGAATCTTTTTACCCCTGATCGCGGTGAATTGCTCCATTCTGGGTGGCGCTCTGTTTATGCAGGAAAAGGATTTTCCAAGCCTAGGCCAAGCCACCGTTTATGCCGTAGGTAGCGGCGTTGGTTGGGCTCTTGCCATTGTTGCCATTGCCGCCATCCGCGAAAAACTTCGCTATTCTAATATCCCAGCACCACTGCGTGGCCTTGGAATTGCCTTTATTCTAACAGGATTAATGGGCATCGCATTCCTTAGCTTCAGCGGAATTAAAATTTAATCTTGACAGCAGTATAACCATATGAGCCCAAGTACCACGACTCTTTTGATTGCGGCCGTTGCCGTCTTCTTAACCATCATCATTTTGCTGGTGGCCCTGCTTTTGTTTGCTAAGTCTAAGCTGACTCAATCAGGCCCAGTGCGCATAACCATTAATGGCCAAGAACCCATTGAGGTTTCTGCAGGAGGCACACTTTTATCTACCCTCGGAAACGCAAAAATTTTCTTGCCCTCTGCTTGCGGTGGTGGTGGAACCTGCGCCATGTGCCGTTGTCAGGTAATGGAAGGCGGGGGAGACATCTTACCTACCGAAGCACCTTACTTTTCGCGCAAAGAAATCAAAGAAAACTGGCGCCTAGGCTGCCAAGTTAAGGTGAAGCAAGACATGAACATTCAAATTCCAGAAGAAATCTTTGGAATCAAAAAATGGGAGTGTGAAGTTGTTTCAAACTACAACGTTGCCACCTTTATCAAAGAATTTATCGTGCGCTTGCCCGAAGGAGAAACCCTCGATTTTCAGGCGGGAGGATACATTCAGGTTGACGTTCCGGCATTCAAAACCAATTTCAGGGACTTTGACATTACTCCAAATTCCGAAGATCCTGCGGGTCCAGATAAGTTCAAAGAAGATTGGGATAAGTTCAACCTTTGGGATTTGACCTTAGACAGCAAAGAGCCCATCTTTCGCGCCTATTCTATGGCCAACCACCCCGCCGAAGGAAACATCATTATGTTGAACATTCGGATTGCAACCCCACCTTGGGATCGGGCCAACAACCGATGGATGAATGTGCCCCCCGGAATCTGCTCCAGCTACGTGTTTAGCCGCAAACCAGGCGACAAAGTAACCATTTCGGGTCCTTATGGAGAATTCTTTATCAAGAACACCGAGAAAGAAATGGTGTATGTGGGCGGCGGAGCCGGTATGGCACCCCTGCGCGCCCATATTTTCCACCTGTTCCACACCCTAAAAAGCAACCGCAAAGTGTCTTATTGGTACGGTGGGCGCTCCAAACGAGAACTATTCTACATCGACCATTTCCGGAAAATCGAGAAAGAATTCCCCAACTTTAAGTTTTATGTGGTTCTTTCCGAGCCCATGCCCGAAGACAATTGGCAGGTTAAGGAATCGTTGGATGCACCCGGCGATGGATTTCTGGGCTTTGTTCACCAATCGTTTATCGACAACTACTTGAGCAAACACCCCGAGCCAGAAGAAATAGAGTTCTATTTTTGTGGCCCCCCAATGATGAACCAAGCGGTCATTAAAATGTGCGACGACTGGGGTGTTCCCCCAGAGCATGTTGCCTTCGACGACTTCGGCGGCTAATTCAACGGCGTGGACAGGCAAGCCACCTACAAACACCTGGTTCGACAGGCAGAAAGCGTATTTAAAGACGAGCCCTTTTTTCTGCCAGCAGCATCAAACCTGCTGGCTCTTTTGCACGAAGGCCTTGGAAACTGGTGGACTGGATTCTATTTTGTAAAGGGTCAGGAACTTGTTTTAGGCCCCTTTCAGGGCCCCGTAGCCTGCACCCGAATACCCTTCGGAAAAGGAGTGTGCGGAGCCGCCTGGAGCCAACAAACCACCATAGTGGTGCCCAACGTGCATGATTTTCCTGGGCACATTGCCTGCAGCCCCGCCAGCAATTCTGAAATTGTAGTACCTTTTGCCGTAAATAATCAATTGGTCGGCGTTTTGGATATGGATTCAACGGACTTTAATTTTTACGGAGACATGGATGAAAAGTACCTGCGCCACCTCTTGGATCTATTGGCCAAAAAATGGGCAGGAAGCATCCTTTAATTCTGTTTTTTTTCCTAAGCCTTGCCTTGGTGCTTGGCTGCGCTAATCCTGTAATGCCAACAGGAGGTCCAGTGGACAAGCGGCCCCCAACCTTGCGGGCATCAACCCCCGACACCTTTGCCATTAATGTTCATTCTGGCAGCATAACCCTAACCTTTGACGAATGGGTTGACCTTAAAAATCCCGATCGAGAAGTTCAGGTGAGCCCACCTCAAGAAAACCCTCCAAAAATTTCAGTTCGGGGCAAATCCGTACTGCTGCAACTTCAAGATAGCCTTAGGCCGAATACTACCTATCAAATTGCCTTCGGTGAGGCCATCCGCGATATTACCGAGGGAAATCCAGCAAACCAACTTCGGCTGGTCTTTTCAACCGGCCCCATTTTAGACTCAGCTTGGATGGAGCGTGTCCTCTTAGACGCACAAACAGGCCTTCCGATGCCCGGAGCCGCCTTATTGGCCTTTAATCAAGACATAAATTCAGATTCCCAACCGCCTGCCCCTGACTTTTTAGCCTTCGCCGATTCAACAGGGCGGGCACGCCTTCGTTATTTGCCATCAAAGCCCCTCTTTTTGTTCGGATTAAAAGAACCCTCGCCCGATTTGCGGTACAACCGCCCAGCCTCAGAATGGGTTGGATTTGAAAACAAACCGTCCAACCCTTACTCCATCGACACGCTTTGGCTGTTTAGGGAGGAGCCAGATTCCTTGTATTTAACGTCGGTCAAGGAACAGTATGCCGGCAAATGGGCCTTTAAGTTAAGCCGCCCCGCCGCCAAAATGGCAATCCAAAACCCCGTAGAAGATTTGCCCGGCCTATTGCTGCAAAAGGCCGAGGGAACGACAGATTCCTTTTTGCTGTGGCTTCCAAATTTCAATCAAGCCGACAGCCTGGATTTGGCTTTTTCAATAGACGGACAAATAATACAGCGCACAATTTTTCCTTCTGGGCGCCCCCTGCCCCCCAAATTAAGCAAGCCAACCTTGCAGGGGCCAGCCCAAAATCCTTGGCCCCTTAGCTACGACCGGCCACTCTCAACCTTTAATGCCAAGGGGCTTCATTTGTTTACACCTACCGACAGCCTTCCTGTGGAAGCAAGCTTGCAGCAGGGCATTTTGTATTTAAATCTGGACCTTGAAACAGGCAAGTCTGCCCGATTGGTTTGGGATAGCGCAGCCTTGATCGACCTGTTTTCATTGCCCATCCCTGCCGGAGAAGCAACATTGGAACCGGGCGACTTTGTGGAATGGACCATTGACCTTCCTGAAATGGAAATGCAGAACGGAGCCTTGGTTTGGGCAGAACCAGAAGGAAAGCCAGAGGTTCGAATCCCATTCAGACCAACAATGGGCAGCCGAAAAATCACCGCGGTTTTGCCCACAGGCCGATATAGGCTAGTAAAAACTACAGATAAAAACAAAGACGGCCGATGGACGCCAGGCCATTGGAAAGAACGACTTTTCCCAGAGAAAACCGAACGAACAACAAAGGTTTTTGAACTAAAGGCCGGCTTCGATGTTCAAACAACGTGGCAATAGGGCTCATACTTTTAACTTTTTAACGCATGATTTCTTACAAGATTGGAATGGAATATAGACCTTTACCATTATGATTAACGTCGGGAGGCTCTTCAGCCTGTTGCTTTTTAGTGCTTCTGCCTGCTATGCCCAATCACAAGAAGTCTGGACCCTTCAGCGCTGCCTTGAACACGCCCGCGAAAACAACATCAGCCTAAAACAGGTTCAATTAAGAGTAGATGAAGCACGGGCAGGCTTTCACCAAGCCTGGGCTCAAATGCTACCTACCGCCAACATTAGTTCCGACTTTTCTGAGAATTATGGTTTGAGCTTTGACCCAAACTCCCTTACCCTTCAAAACGACAATTACAGCACCTTTTTCACAGGAGCATCTACCAATTTGATTGTGTTTGGAGGTTTGCAAAGGTACTACGGGCTTCGCAGTGCAATAAACACCAAAGAGGCGGCGGACCTTGATTTTCAACAGGCATTGGACGACATGTACCTAAACGTCGCCGACTTGTTTCTGCAAACCGTTTTTGCTCAAGAGCGGGCACAAATTGCCGAAAAACAGGTTCAACTAATGCAAACTCAATGCAATCGTACCAAAGTGCTGTACGAAAGCGGCGCCCTTAACAAAGGAGAATGGCTTTTGCTCGAAGCCCAACGCTCAACCCAAGAAATTCAGGCCGTTAGGGCGAACAATGCCTTGGTTTTGGCCAAACTGGCTTTAAGCCAAGCCATGAATCTGCCAAGCCCCGATTTGGCCTTAGATACGGCAGAAACCTTAAAGATGCTTCGTCAGGTTTCCTCAAAAACCGCCGCAAATCTGAGCCCGGACCAATTGTATCAAACGGCACAGGGGCAGCGGCCTGGATTGCAAGCGGCCGAAGCTCGGGTTACCGCGGGCCGCCAATCCCTGTGGGCAACAAGGGGATCCTATTTCCCGAGCCTTTCTGCCGGAGCCCGCATCAATACGGTTTATTCTGGCCTTCGAAAACAAAACCCCCTTGACCCCACCTCGCCCCCCATACCTTTTTTAGATCAAGTTCGCTTAAACAATTCTCAAACCCTAAACCTAAGCCTTAGCATTCCAGTATTTAATGGCTTGGGTGTTCGAACTGCCGTTCAACGCGCCCGATTGAGTTTAATTGGGGCCGAACTTTCCCTAGAACAGGAACGGCAAACCCTACGCAATACCATTTACAGGTCTTGGGCCGACGCCCAAGCTGCCGAAAAAAGCCTAGAGGCCAACCGCAAAAACGTGGAGGCCCTGCGCCTGTCTTTCAGCTATGTTCAAAGTAGGTTTGAAGCCCAAGCCGCCAATGCCTTCGAACTAAACGACGCCACCACCAAACTTTTTAACGCCGAAGCCGAATTCGTCATCGCACAGTTTGACGCCCTTTTTAAACACCTGGTTCTTGAATTTTATCAGGGCCAACGATTTGCCAAATAACCATGAAAAAGCTCTTTCTTTTCCTTAGCGCATTTCTTAGCCTGTTTTTTGTTCAATGTGGCGGAGCCGATGGTGAAATGGTGTACACCGACAGCGTAGCCGTCCGCGACATCGTCGAAACCATTTCAGCCTCCGGCAAAATCCAGCCCGAGATCGAAGTGAAAATAAGCTCAGATGTTTCAGGTGAAATCGTTGATTTGTTTATAGCCGAAGGCGATTCCGTAAAGGAAGGTCAGCTTCTGATGGAAATCAACCCCGAAATTTACGCTTCTGAAAGCGATCGAATGCAGGCCATGGTCCTTCAGGCTCAATCAGGGCTGGCCTCGGCAAAAGCCCGTCAATCTCAAGCCGAAGCTCAGTTTGAACAAGCGGAACTGGCTTTTCAGCGCAGCACAAAACTGTACCAAAAAGAGGCCATTTCTTCGGCCGAGTACGAACAAAGCAAATCGGCCTATTTGGTGGCTCAAAACGAAATTAAAGCCGCCAAACAAGCCGTCGATGGTGCCGCTTACAATGTACGCAGCGTCCAAGCCAGTTTAAAAGCCGCTAATGAAAGCCTAAACAGAACCCGACTTTTGTCGCCCATGGATGGCGTCGTTTCACGCCTTGGTGTTGAAAAAGGAGAACGCGTGGTGGGTACCGCCCAAATGACCGGAACCGAGATGCTGCGCATTGCCAACCTAAGCAACATGGAAGTCCGGGTTGAAGTAAACGAAAACGATATCGTAAAAGTGAAACTGGGCGACACGGCCAGCATTGAGGTTGATGCCTACTCAAACCGAACCTTCTTAGGTGTAGTTACCTCGATTGCCAATTCCCCTGCAGGGCAAAATGCCATCGTTTCTACCGACCAGGTTACAAATTTTGAAGTCCGTATCCGAATTCTGCGCGCCTCGTATCAGGATTTGCTCGTAGGGCTAAATTCAAAAATGTCGCCCTTCCGGCCAGGTATGTCTGCTTCGGTCGACATCAGAACCCGGCGGGCCATACGCGTCAAGTCCATTCCCATCGGCGCCGTCGTTGCCCGCGCCGACACCACCCAATCCGCCTCAAGTCTTGCTTCCTTTAAAGAGTATGTTTTCGTTGCCGACTCAGGTAAAGCCAAAATGCTCCAAGTCGAAACCGGCATCCAAGACCTTCAGTACATCGAAATTAAATCAGGCCTAGGAAACCACAAACAAGTTATTTCTGGTCCTTATTCCTTGATTTCTAAAACCCTGAAAGAGGGCGACCTTATTCAGGTGGTCGATAAGTCCATGCTGTACGAAACACTGGTAGAACCCTAATGCGCATTCTGTTGATGGACGCCTCCACATCGGTTTGCCGATGTGGATTGATCGAAAACAACAGGCTTTCAGCCTGGCACGAACTGAATGAGCCCATGCAGCACGCCTCAATGTTAACCGTGCTGGCACAGCAATCCTTGAACGGAAACAAAGCCGACGCGGTTGGCATTACCCTGGGCCCCGGCTCCTACACCGGCTTACGCATCGCCGCATCGGTGGCCAAAGGCTATGCCTTTGGCGCAAACGTTCCCATTTTGGCCATTCCCACTTTAGATGTTTTGGCCTTGGCTATGCACCTGACTTTGAATGAAAAGGCCGGAGAACACGATGTGCTTATGCCGGTTATGGACGCGCGCCGCATGGAGGTGTACACCGCCCGGTTTAACCACCGTGCCGAGCGCCTTGGCCCCGACCAGGCTTTGGTGGTTCAACGTTCAGACGATTTAGAAGGCGCTTGGATCGCGGGCGATGGCAGCCCAAAACTGGTTCAAGAATTCGGATACAGCAAGGTGCTTCCCGACCTCCCCTTCGCCCAAGCCTTTGCCCGCCTGGCAAATCAGTATTTGGAGCAACAGAAATTTGCCGACGCCACCTACTTGGAACCCTATTATTTAAAGGCTTTTACGCCGGGCCCAAAAGGGTAAAACGTTTTTTTGTTGGGCGGCTGCCGGGCTTTCCGGGCTCAGTCCGCAGTTCCAAGCGGGCCGCTGTGGCTAAAAAAGGAGCTCCCAAGGTCGCTCTTTTTTAGCGGCAGCGGCTTCCGCTCGTCCCTTTGCGGGCTGGCCACGTCAATCCCTGCCGCGGGCGGCATAAATGGCGAACAGCTCCCCAACCCACGGGCCTTTGAATGTATTGTGCTTGATTTGCTTCGAAACTTCACTTTTGGCGTAAAATATACAATACAGAAGTAAATATTACGCCCAAAAGAGCAGGCCTAAAACAAATGTTCGGCAAATCCGGTAAAGGCGTCACCTAAATGGGCAGCAGGCTGACGCAGGCAAGCCGGCCCTTCGTGCCAATCTAAGCCAACACCTCTTTTACTAAAAAAACAACGTTAAGGTTGAAAAAACAAAATAAAACAAAAAAAAGTCAATTATATGGTTGACAGTTCGGATTTGTCTTCTTATCTTTGTTTCGGGATAGCAATTCAGTAAAAATGCAAAATGAGGTGGAAGCGTTTTTGGTCATATTCAAAGAAAAAATGAAAATTTGGGATGTTGTTTTCAGAGACGACAGGGGCAAGAATCTGCAAACCCTTGTCGAGTTGGAATTAAAACCCAAAGACAGAACGCATGTTTTAGAAAATTTGCACAGCAGCGATTACAGTTCTGGGCCAAAGCAAGACCGAATGTACGCTGGGGCCGACATGTGGATTTTTGGTGTTTTGATTAAAAACAGGGAAGTGTACATCAAAATAACGCTAGGCGCAAAGGGCTGCAGTGTTGTTTGCATCTCTTTTCATATTTCAGAACACCCCCTTGTGTATCCCTTTAAATAATTTGCCATGAAGAGCCCTTTAACAGGAACCATCCTGCACTTAAGGCGAGAGCGCCGGCAGCTGGCCTTTCGGAAAGACAGGTTTGAAATCGTTCATCACGCCTACGTTTGCGAAAACGGACAAGAGTCGTTCACGAGCACAAGCTTAGATGAATTAAACACGGTTCAGTTGTACAATCGGTACCGCGAAAAGTACAACATTCCTTTTGCCGACGAAATAAAACAAACCCGCAAAAGATATGGATTGACCGCCGCTAAAATGTCTGAAATACTTGGTTTTGGAGCCAACAGTTATCGGCAGTATGAAGCGGGCGAAATGCCAAGTGTGGCCAATGCCAAGTTGATTAAAATCTCCGCCGACCCCGAGCGGTTTCTTGAAATGCTTGAATGGTGTCCAAGCCTTGGTGAAAAGGCCAAAGCCCAATGCCGAAGCAAGGTGCTTGTTCAGGTCGAACTGGAACAAAAAAATCAGCTGATGCGCTTTTTTAAAGAGTATTTAATGGGCAGCCTAAATGCCGATTTGTATTCAGGCTACAAGGCGCCAAGCTTAGAAAAGCTCACCGAAATGGTCGTTTTTTTCGCCGAATCCTTGGCGCCCTATAAAACCAAAATGAACAAACTGCTTTTTTATGCCGACTTTGCCATGTTTCAAAAGCATGGCTTCTCCATGAGCGGAACCAGGTATAGGGCCATTGAAATGGGGCCAGTACCCCACAATTTCCAAAGCGTTTTCGAGTACATTTCAAACCAAGGCGAAATCCGAATTCAAGCGGCAGAGTTTTCAAAGGGCTATACGGGCGAGCAATTTTTACCCGCACCCAATCGGGCTTTTAATTCTCGCTTGTTTTCAGAGCAAGAATTGCAGATTCTACATAAAGTGGCTCAGCAATTTAAAGAAGATTCAAGTCGGCAACTTGTAGAAATAAGCCACACGGAAGAGGCATGGGAAAAAAACCAATCCATGAAAGCCCCAATTAGCTATGAATTAGCCTTCAATCTAAAGAACATAGAATTGGAATGATTATGGTTTCCTCAACCCACGTTGGCAATAATTTGGGCCCCAGGCAGCCTCGCAGATTTCGCAAACGAAGGGATTTCGGTACTGCGGCAGGGATTAATTCGGGCTGGCCCCAAGGGGCAAGGCAACCGGCGCTCTTAAGGCCGACCAACGAAGCCGGGCGGCAGGATGGCCTCAGGCGGCTTCGCAGATTTCGCAAACGAAGGGATTTCGGTACTGCGGCAGGGATTGACGTGGATAGCCCGCAGCGGGCAGGTTGGCTGGCAATGCCTTGCGGGCCGAGCGACCTTGGGAGCTACGGGCCGCTAGGCAGTGCCCCAATCCTGCACCGAGGACTATCCCGGAAAGCCCGGCTGCCGCCCCCAAAAAAATCTAAGTCCGAAAAACGGTCGCAACCCGCGTTTACCGTACGCGGTCCATGCTGCGCACCAAGGCCTCGTCTTTCATAACTCCACGAATGGCCAGCGACAAGCATACAATGCTGATAACCGGCCAAAATAGGCCGGCAGAACCCGCCAAATTCAGCCCTTCCATGCCCAAGGCTCGGGTCCAAGCAAAAATGGAAAACAAGCCTTGCGAAACCAGGGCGTACACCAAAACCCGGGCCTGCACTTTCCGCTTTTTATACAAAAATACCGCCATAAGGGGCATCAGCAGCCCCATGCCAAAGGCGGTAAGCAGGGTGCTTGCACCAGGAAGCACCTGCCCTTGGCCAAGCAAAGTCCAGGCAGAATAACTGTAGCCGGGGCCGGCAGCAAAGGGCAGAAAAGCCAGTACCAACTGGCTGATGAGCGCCGCCAGCATCCACAATGTTTGAACGCGTTGTATCATTTTTCTAGGTTAATGCACAAAGGTAAGCGATAGCAACAAGTGCAGCAAGACAATGCCATCAGCAAAACAGCAGCTGGGAATAAGCGCCGAACGGGCCTACAGGCGAATTACAGCCCAAGCAACACCTCTTCGGGCGATTTGCCACCGAACAGCATACGCTCTGGATTCTCCAGCGATTCTTTGACATGCACCAAGAAACTTACCGATTCCTTGCCGTCAATAATGCGGTGGTCGTAGCTTAATGCCAAGTACATCATTGGGCGGATTTCGACCTTTCCGTTGATGGCCATAGGGCGGTCTTGAATTTTGTGCATGCCCAAAATGGCAACCTGCGGAGGATTGATGATGGGAGTGGACATTAGGGAGCCGAAAACACCCCCATTGGTGATGGTAAACGTACCTCCGCTCATGTCTTCAATGCTGAGTTTTCCGTCGCGGGCCTTGATGGCTAAGTCTTTTATGCTCTGTTCAATGCCGGCCAAAGAAAGGTCCTCGGCATTTCGAATAACGGGAACCATTAGCCCTTTTGGGGTGCTAACGGCAATGCCCACATCGCAGTAATGGTGGTACACAATTTCATCTCCGTCAATCATGGCGTTCACGGCGGGGAACGCTTCCAAGGCCTGTGTTACGGCTTTGGTGAAAAAAGACATGAAGCCAAGACCGATGTTGTGCACCTTGCCGAATTGTTCTTTGTGCCGAGTCCGCATGGCCATAATGGCCGTCATATCTACCTCGTTGAAAGTGGTAAGCATGGCGGTTTCGTTTTTCACCGACACAAGGCGTTCAGCCACTTTTTTGCGCAGCATGCTCATTTTTTTACGCTCGGTAGTGCGCGTTCCAGCAGCAGAAACGGGCGCAAAACCCGAGGCCAAGGCCGCCAACACATCTTGCTTGGTGATGCGTCCGTCTTTGCCGTTTCCAGGAATTTGAGCCGGGCTAATGTTGTTTTCGCGCATGATTTTTGCTGCCGCCGGCGAGGGAATGGCATCGGCCTTGGGCTGAGCTGCCGGGGCCGTTGGTGTATTGACAGGGCTTGGGGCTGCCGCCGGAGCCGCTTTTGCCTCGGCAACAGGTGCCGGAGCGGCGGCTTCGCCCTCGGGTGCTTTTGCCGAGGTGTCGATGGTGCATATTTCATCGCCCACCTTCACTACCTCGCCTTCGGCTATGGTAATGCGCAAAATGCCAGAGGCTTCGGCAGGAATGGCCAAGGTTGCTTTGTCGGAATCAACTTCAACCAAGTCTTCGTCTTTGTGAACGTATTGGCCATCGGCTTTAAGCCAAGAGGCGATTTGAACTTCCGATATGGATTCGCCCGGGCTGGGCACCTTCATGGATAAAATCATAATCAGGCAGATTTTGAGGTTGCAGTACGCGATGAGGTCTTCGATGTAGCCGGGCGTTCAAATACCCGATTGATGATGTCGGCTTGCCGGCGGGCAGCTTCTTTGGGCGAGCCGGTTGCCGGGCTGGCCGAGGCCTGCTGAGCAATAACTTCAAGTGGTAGCACCCGTTTTTGGCTTTTGTGGTTGGCTCTAAGAATAAAACTCCAAGCCCCCATGTTTTCGGGCTCTTCTTGCACCCAAATAAAACGGTCGGCTTTTGAATACCCGTCAATTATTGCGTTTACCTGTGTGGCAGGAAAGGGGAACAGCTGTTCAATCCGTATTAGAGCAATGTGGGTTGCTTTTTCCGCTTTCTTGCGTGCAATCAGTTCAAAGTAGATCTTGCCGCTGCAAAACACCAAGGTTGTTACCTCCGAGGCTTTAGCACTAAGGTCATCAATAACTTCCTGGAAAGCTGTTTTTCCGGCGAAATCGTCGATAGAGCTGACGCATTCTGGGTGGCGCAACAGGCTTTTTGGGCTCATGACCACCAGGGGCTTGCGGAAAGGACGGTGCAATTGACGGCGTAGGGCATGAAAAAAGTTGGCCGGACTGGTGCAATTGATCACCTGCATGTTCAATTCGGCGCACAAATTCAAGAAGCGCTCAAGCCGGGCCGAGGAGTGCTCGGCACCTTGGCCTTCGTACCCATGCGGAAGCAACATTACCAACCCGTTTTGGCTATGCCATTTGTCTTCACCGCTCGAAATGTATTGGTCAATAACAATTTGGGCTCCGTTGTTAAAGTCGCCAAATTGGGCCTCCCACAGGGTAAGGCCCGAGGGAATGCCAAGGGCGTATCCGTATTCAAATCCCAGCACGGCATATTCCGAAAGCAGGGAGTTGTACACATTGAATCGGCCTTTTTTTCCTGGAATATGGTCTAGGGGCGTATATTCTTCTTCCGAATCTTCAACCCGCACAATGGCGTGCCGGTGCGAGAAGGTTCCACGAACGCAATCTTGCCCGCTCAATCGAACGTGTCCCCCTTCGGCCAACACACTGGCATACGCCAACGCTTCACCTAAGGCCCAATCCAAGCGGTCGATTTTTACCATTTCTTGCCGGTCGGCGAATATTTTTGAGATTTTCCGCAAAAAGGCCTTGTCGGCGGGCAAGGAATTCAGGGAATTGAGCCAGGTTTGCAAGGTCTTTTTCGGAAGTCCTGTGGCGGGGCTTTTTTCTACATCGGCAATACCGGCCTTTTTGAACGAGGCATATCTGGAACCGAGGAAAGGCCGAACAAAAGCGGCTTGAACCTGCTTGCTTTTCTCCAATTCCTCATCCAAATGCGCCGCATACTGCTTTTCTTTCAATTCGGCTTGAGCGGCATCCAAAACGCCAGACTCCAGCAGTTGTTTTTTGTACAACTGGTAAATGTCGGGGTGTTTATCGATGTTTTTGTAGAGCAGAGGCTGGGTAAATCGGGGCTCGTCGCCTTCGTTGTGGCCATGTTTTCGGTAGCCAAGCAGATCTACAAACACATCTTCGTTGTAGCGCTGCC
>Ga0169931_10004301_pt1 | contig 22234 bp, 17 predicted proteins | sample Kivu_15m_20L_FD_129675 | JGI IMG/M metagenome (GOLD analysis project Ga0169931, IMG submission 129675) | Freshwater microbial communities from Lake Kivu, Western Province, Rwanda to study Microbial Dark Matter (Phase II) - Kivu_15m_20L... | ecosystem: Environmental > Aquatic > Freshwater > Lake...
GAGGCCTGCGCCTGCTCCGCAGTCTGGTCTCGACTCGGCCACCCTCTCCCCGCTGGCGCGGGGCGAGGGCAGGCGCGATTCGCGCACCGGTTTCGCTTCACGCGCGTTGAGGCTTCACACGGAACCGACGCGCGCCGCCCTCGCCCCGCGCCAGCGGGGAGAGGGCGGCGAACGAAGTTCGCGGGTGAGGGGCTGCGACACAACTATTGGGGCTACGCGCGCCCACAGTTTTTTTCCGCTAGCTCTAAGTTGTCTCGCCCCTTCGGGGCGCAGAGACGGACGCCCGTGCTCGAGTCGCTGACGCGCTCCGCACCCACCGCCCTTGTGGGCGGGGTTCGCCACAGCGCGCTCCGCGACTACTTGAACTCGCCGCGCATGTCGCGCACGCTCTTCTGCACCGCGATGGGCAACTTGGACCGCAGCAGGTTCTCGCCGCCGAACCAGCCTTCCGGTTCGTCGAACACGACGTGCTGCTCGACGAACAGCGCGCCCGCCGGTTCTTGGAGTTTGGTGATCTTCATGTACATCGCGGCCCCGGCCCACACGTTCGGGTCGCCGACCTTAGCGCCGCCGTCCTTGGAGATGCTGCGCCACTCGTTCGGGAACTCTTTGTCCTTGGCGAACCGTTGGTCGATCTCGGCGGCGGCCACCACGCTCTCCGCGCCGCGACTCCAGTACGCGTGCCCGGTCGCCTTCAGGCGCACCTTGTCCAAGAAGTCGAACTCCACGAACCCGTAGCCCTCCTTCTTGCCGTCGGGCACCGGGATGTTGCGCTTCATCAGGTCCGCGGCCTTCAGGTCGCCGCCCCGCCCGCCCGCGCCCTTCGTGTTGCCGACCAACTTGTCGAGGAACTTGTCGTCGTCGAGTTTCTTGAAGTCGCCGTGCAGCACGAACCACACGTCCACGGCGCGCGAACCGGTTTTCTTGTCGTCGACCTTGAGGTCGCGAATCTTCGTGAGGTTCGGGGCCACCTTCGAGTCGCGCGTGAAGTTCTCGTAGTCGTAATCGCCGTCGATCAGCTTCTTGATGACCGCGGTTTGTTGCGCCGCGGTGAGGCCGTCCGGCATGGTGGGCGCGGGGAACTTGTGCCTCGCGCCGCCGACCGCGAGGCCGTTGTCGGTGAGGCTCTTGAACAGCGGGTTCGCGCTTTCGTGCTTGGCCGGCGGTTGTGCCGGGGCCATCAGAACGGCGGCAAGTGCGAGAGTGTGCATGTGAGTAGTTCTTAGTGGCAGTGGTTAGTGGGCGGTGCAGACAGACCGGCACATTCTGTGCCGGTCGGCAGCGCCCCGACGGGGGTGTGCCTGTGGAAGTCGGCGGTATTCGAGTGTTGAGCGCCCTCGCTCACGCGTCGGGCGACACCGGAGTAGCCCGACGCGTGAGCGAGGGCGCTTCGACCGCCGACTTCCAGAGGCACACCCTCCCGACGGGGACGTTCCTACCGACCGGACAGCAAGCCCCGCAACTGCGCTTCCAGTTCGCGGGCTTCGTCGGCGGTGAAGCGGCTCGCGCCGGCCCGCGCCCGCAGCGGTTCCGGCAGCGGCACTTCTAACCGGTGCGGGGGCAGGGCGTCTACTCCGAACGCCAGTTCGCCCGGAATCCCCGCGATACTGAAGCCCTTCGGGTCCGCCACCAGTTCCGCATCGTTCACGAGGTTCGGGTGCAACAGCACGGCCCGCGTCAGATCGCCGTGCTCGGGTTCGTCGCCCACGCGCCAGCACAGCACGTCGAGCGCGCCGGTTCGCGTGTCCGCGAGCAGCGCGTAGCGGAACCGGATCATGCGGTTGCGGTCGCCGCAGCGGAACGTGACGGGCGCGTCGAGCACCGCGAACGACGGGCCGTGCGCCAGCACCCGCGCGCGGTCCTGCACGCGGTAGCTCGTGGTGATGACCTCTTTGCGGACGAAGTCCATTTCGATGCCGAACCGCGCCGCGGTGTCGGCGGTGAAGACGGTGTCGCGCCCGTTCGCGCTCGCGCCGAGGCCCAAACCGATCGCGCGCAGTTTGTACCGCGCGTGCGCACCGTGCTGTTCGCGCACCACATCGGCCGCGAACGCGGTGAACATCCACGAGGTCATGCGCGCGAGGGTGTCGCGCGACACAAGGGGGTTGCGCGGCAGTTTCGGCAGTTCGCTGGCGCGCACCCGCGGCACGCTCTTGATGACGAGGTGGCTCCACCCGGCGGGCGGGCCGCGCTCGACCGCGGTCCCGGGCGCGATGGCATCGGGCGGCTTCGCGCTCGTGTCGTAATCGGTGTCCCACTCCGGCGCGGGCGGCGGGAGCAGCGCCCACACCACCGCGCCGCCGATCAGCGCGACCGCGACCGCGAACAGGGCGAACCGGCGCGCGCGCATCGTGCCTCCCGTGGCGATTTCGTACCGCCCAACTTACCCCGCTTTCCGCGCCGCGGATAGCCCGCGCCCGCGGTTGCCTGCCACACGAATTGGGGGCGAGCAAACAATTCCTGCGCGAGTTCGGAATCTTCTTGCGTCACCATTTCGCGACCGGGTATAATCAACAAACTCTCATTTTGGGTGGTGTCGGGCCGGATTTTCAGGCCCCAGCGTGAAAACTCGTATCTCGGACGAACCTTTTTCTGTCTAAGTTCGTAGTTTCGCGCAAAGACCTCTTGCTCGGCGAGAGCGAAGACAGAAAGATATCTTCAGGCTGAAATTCAGTCGTCGCCACATTCCGTTTCCCCTTGAATGGAGGGTTCGATGGTTCGCTTCGTACCCCGTTTGAACCAACTGGAGGCGCGGGAGACGCCGACGAGCATCCCGCCGGTCGATCCGATCACCCCGCTCCCCGGCCCGCCGCCCGTGTCGGAACCGGCGCTCCCCGGCCCGTACACGCCGGAACCGCCGGCCCCGCTCCCGGCCCCGACCGTGCCGCCGCCCCAACCGATCATCCCGTAAGTCGTGAAATACAAACGCCGAGCCGCACGCACACGATGCATCGCGTGCGAGCGGCTCGGCGTTTTTAGGTTCGGCTTGCTCCGTTTACTTCATCAGAGCGGCGGCGCTCTCGCGGAGGCGCTGGTACTCGGGCACTTTGTGCAGCGCGTGCAAATCGTCGTCTTTGTCCATTTCCGCGAGGTCCGAGTACCCGGTGCGAATCGCGCGCCGCAGGTGATCGAGCGCGGTCTCGCGGTCGCGCGGTTCGGCCGTCGAAGTGAGGGCAAAGGCGCAGGCCGCGGTGTAACGCACCGAGGCGTCGTCGGACAATCTCAGAGCGTGTGCGACATCGGCGTGCGCGTCCGCTCGGCGCCCGAGGCGCGCCAGCAGCACCCCGCGGGCGGCGTAGGCCACCGCCAGTTCGGGGAACGCCCGCACGAACCGGTCCGCGACCCGCAGCGCCTCCGCGTTTTCTCCGAACCGATCACCGAGCAGGTGAATTTGGTTCTGGAGCGCCGCGCGGGAGTACGGGTTCAACCGCTCGGCCTCACGGAAGTCGGCCAGCGCGCCGAGGGGATCGGAAGCGAGGCGCGCCCGCCCGCGGGCGGTGTAATCGCCTTCGTGTTTCGGTTCGAGCGCGCGCGCCGCGGCCAGTGCCCGCTGCGCGCCGTCCGCGTCGCCGCGCGTCGCGCACACCTCTGCCCGCAGGAACAGGACGAACAGTTGCGGCGCGCCGTGCGCCTCGGCCGAGAGCAGATCGTCTTCGACGGCCGCGAGGGCGGGCTTCCCCCCGCCCTTCGGACCGAACGCGGCGCGGTACCGCGCGAGCGCGCGCTCCATGTAAGCGACCCCGTGGGCCGGGTCCAACTTCAGCGCCGCGGTGTACTCCGCGTCCGCGCGCTCGTACCGCTTCAAGAGCGAGTAGATTTGCCCGCGGTGTAGCGGCGGGCGCGGGTCGCTCGGCGCGAGGGCACCGGCCACCTTGTACCGCTCGAGGGCCGCGAAGTATTCGCCCTTCTGTTGGCGACAGAACGCCAGCGCGAACTGCGCCGCGGCGTGGTCCTGTTTGTCCGCGACGACCTTCTCGAACAGGTCGGCGGCGGCGGCGTACTTGCCGGCGGCGAGCGCCGCGGACGCGTCAAGGAATTTGGCCACCGGCGCGACCGCTTCGACCGGCGCGGGCGCCTCGAACGCGCGCCCGGCGCGGGGCGCGAGCCGTTCGGCCTGTCGGTCGAGGAACGGGACCGCGCCCGGGGCGAAGCACGCGCGGGCCGCGGCGTTCAACTCCCACGCGGCCCCGGCGTCGTCCGCTTGCGCTTGTGCCATCAGCGCCAGCAGTTCCCCGACGGTCCCCACGAGCGCGGCGCGCTCCGCGGCCGGGAGGTCGCGCACGTCGGCCCGCTGCTGCCAGTTCGTGTCGCCGGGCAACCCGTAGGCGGCGAGCGCGGCGGTCGCGGCGTCGGTGCCGCGGGCGCGCGCGCTCGGGTCCGCCGCGACCAGATCGAACCGCGCGCGGGCGAGCGCGTCGCACGTCGCGCGGGCCCGCGCGGCGGTCGCGGTGCGCGCGTGCGCCGCGGCCTTCTCCCACTTCACCGCGCCGAACCCGAGCGCCAGCCCGAGCGCGCCTGCGGCCAGCACGCGCGCCGGGAGCCACGGGTTGCGCCGCCGCCACTTGACGAACCGCTCGCGGAGCGAGCCCTCGCGCGCGTGTTTCAGCGGCCGGTCGCTCAGGTGCCGGTCGATGTCTTCGATCAGGTCCGCGGCGCTTTGGTACCGGTCGTCCGGGTTCGGTGCGAGCAACTTGCGCACCAGCGCGTCCACAGCCGGCGTCACGTCCGGGTTCAGCGCGCTCAGCGCCGGCGGCCCCTTCGCGCGCGCGTCGAGCAGTTCCGGAACCGAGGTGCCGGCCACCTTGGGGAACGGCAGCGCCCCGGTGAGCAGTTCGAACGCGCTCGCGCCGAGCGAGTACAGGTCCGAGCGGGCGTCCACGAGCCGCGGCCCGGCCCCCCGCGCGCGCATGTCGCGGATCTGTTCCGGCGACATGTAGGGCACGGTGCCGCCGACGTGTTCGCGCTCGGCGCGGTGCGCTTCCAGCGACAGGTTGAAGTCGAAGAGCAGGGCCTCGCCCGCCTCGGTGAGCAGCACGTTCGAGGGCTTCACGTCGAGGTGCAGCGTGCCCTGCGCGTGCGCGTACGCGAGCCCGGCCGCGAGTTGGCGCACGACGAGCAGCGCGGTCCGCGGGTCGCCCACAACGGGCGGCGCGCCCACCGGGTTGTCGGTCGGCGGTGCCGCCGCGTACCCGCCGGACGCGGCCTCCCCTTCGGCCGATCCCCGACTCCCGCTGTGCGCGCGCGTGCTGCGGGCCGCCTGCGCCGCGGTCCTGCGCCGCCCGCTCAGGCCGGACGGGAACGCGACCCGGTACCGCCGGATCAGATCGGCGAGCGTCGTTTCGCCGAGGTACGGCATGCAGATCACCTGCACGTCGCCGACGGCACACACCGAGTACACCGGGACGATGTTCGCGTGCCGCAACCGGGCCAACCGTTCGGCCTCGCGGGTGCGCTTGAGAGACACCTTCACCACGACGTGCCGGTTCGCCAGCAGCACCTCTTCGGCGAGGTACACGCGGGCGAACGCGCCGCGCCCCAACTCGCGCACCAGCTTGAAGCCGAGCACGGTGTCGCCGACCTGCGGGCGCGGCGTCGCGGGCGCGGCGGTCTCTTCCCACGCGGACCCGGACAGGCGGAAGTCCAGCGCGGGAGCGGCCGCGCGCGCGGGTACCGCGGGGCGCATCGGAACGAGGTTCGTCCCCAACTCGGATCGTTCCCCGCTCAGCGCCGCCGGGAGCGGCGTCTGGGTGAGCGGTGTCAGCACGGGGACGGCGGTGGTGGGTGTCACGGAGACTCGCTGGCGCACCGGTGAGGCGTCATTCCGGCCCGGTGGTGGGGTTCGCGTCGCACAGTCCACAGCGACGGTAGCGGTCGTAACGAATGTAGCGCCGCGCGGGCACACGACTGCCTTAGGACAAGATCGTGAACCGGTGCAACTTTCTGCGTGGAAAGTGCGCGGGCGGTGTGCGGTGCGAACGGAAATCGGGCACCGGATTCCCGGCCCGGCGGCATTTCGGACAGCGCGCTCGGAACGCGGCTCGCGCGGGGCGCGAACCGGCCCACTTTACCGCCGCGCCGCTCCAGTTTCCCCGGTCGCCGTCCGCGGACGTGGCGCGCGCGTGCGGCGCGCGATTTCGCCTAGAAACGCTGCTGCTGTGCGCCTATGCGGTCGAATCTCTCAACACCCGTGCGCCCGTCGCCGGTCGGAGGTTCTCATGCCGCTGTTCGTTCGGCTCGCACCGGAACAACTCGAAGCCCGCGACACGCCCAGCTTGCCCCAGTTGGAGCTGTACGGCGGCGTGCTGCCGATCCCGGTTCCGATGAGCACCGCACCGGCCGCGGTCGCGCCCGCGCGGCCGGTCGCGCCCGCGCGCCCGCTCACCCCCGCACCGGAACCCGTGGGGTTCTGGGAGCGCGCTTCGCTCGACTGTGTGGTCGGAGTGTGGGGGGCCACTCACACGGTGTACAAGTTCCCGCTGGTGTGGCCGATGTTGCCGCGCTGAGCGCTCAGCGCGCGGCGCGGGCGAGCAGTTCGCGGAGCGCGCTCAGGTCCGGGTCGTCGGCGAGCGCGCTCAGGTCCGGGTCGGCGGCCAACCGTTGCGCGTCGCGGAACCCGTCGCGGAGGGCGCGCTTCACCAGTGCCAGCGCGGGCGCGCGGTCGGCCGGATCGCTGCGCGCGAGTACCGCGAGCGCACACGCCGCCACATAAGTAGTTTCGGGGTCCGCCGAAAGCGCCAGCGCCCGCTCCACTTCGGCGCGGGCCTCGGCGGCGCGCCCGGTGCGCGCCAGTAGCACCGCGAGTCCGGCCCGTGCCGGTGCCAACTCCGGGTAGAGTTTCACGATCCGCTCTGCCGTTGCGAGCGCGCCCGCGGTGTCGCCCAAACGGTCCAGCACTTGCACCTGCCGATACAGCGCTTCGAAGGAGAACGGGTTGCGCTCGGTCGCGGCGCGGAAGTCGGCCAGCGCGCCCTTCGGGTCGGAGGCGAGGCGCTCGGCACCGCGTGCCAAGAAGTCGCTCTCGCTCGCCGGGGGACGCGCGCGAGCCGCCGCGTGGTCGGCCCGCGCGCCGGCGACGTTTCCCATTGCGTTGCGCACGTTCGCGCGCAAGAAGAGCGCGCGTACCGGTGCCGCGCCGCACTCGAGCGCGGCACTCGCGTCGGCTTCGGCCGCGGCCCACTTCGCTGGGTCGGCGCGCCGCGCGAGCTCCTGCCGAGCCTGCGCGCGGTACAGCAGCGCGTCGGCGTGCTTCGGGTCGCGGGCCAGCGCCTCGGAGAACGCGCCTTCGGCGCGCGCCGCGTCGCCGAGCGTGCCGTACACCTGCGCGCGGCGGAACGCCGGGCGCGGGTCCGCGGGCAGCAGTGCCGCGGCCACTTTGTACCGTTCGAGCGCGACGTGGTGTTCGCCCCGCTGGTGCCGGCAGAGTGCGAGCGCGAACTGCGCCGCCGCGTGCAGCGGATCCGCCGCGACCACCGTTTCGAGCCGTTCCGCGGCGGTCCCGAACCGACCGCGGGTGAGGTCTTCGAGCGCGTCGAGGTACGCGGCCCGCGGCGAGGCGTCCGCGCGCGCGACCGGGGGCGGCGGCTCGAACTCGCGGCCCGCGTGCGGCGCGAGTTCCGCCGCTTGGCGGTCCAAGAACGGCACCGCGCCGGGCGCGAAGCACCCGCGGGCCGCCGCGTTCAGTTCCCACGCGGCTTCGGCCGCGGCGCGGCGCTCGGCGGCGCTTTGCCCGCTCGCGGCCCGCCACTTCGCGTGCGCGAGTACCGCCATCAGTTCGCCCAAATCGGCCTCGGTGGTCGCGCGCGCCTCGGCGCTCAGCCGCCGCACGGCCGGGGACGCGCGCCAGTCCGCGCGCTCCGGGAGCCCGTAGGCCGCGAGCGCCGCCGCGCCGGTGCGCAGCCCGCGCTCGTTCGCGACCGGGTCCGGTAGGAGCAGGTCGAGCCGCGCCGCCGCGAGCGCCTTCGCGGTTTCGCACGCGCGAATCGCGGCTTCCAACTTCACGGCGGCGGCGTGGCGCATGTCGGCCACCGCGCCGCCGAGTAGCGCCAGCGCCAGCGCGCTCGCGGTGAACAGGCGCGCCGGCATCCACGGGTTGCGCCGCCGCCACTTGCCGAACCGCTCGCCCCACGACGGGTTCGGCGCGTGCTTGAGCGGCAAGTCGGCCAAGTGCCGGTTGACGTCTTCGAGGAGGTCCGCGGCGCTCTGGTACCGGTGGGCCGGGTACGGCGCGAGCAGCTTGCGCACGATCGCGTCCACCGCCGGCGGCACCGCCGGGTTCAGGGCGCGCAAACTCGGCGGCCCCTTCAGGCGCGCCGTCGCGAACGCCGGCGCGCTCGCGCACGAAGCGAGCGGGAACGGCAGCGCGCCGGTGAGCAACTCGAACGCGGTCACGCCCAGCGCGTACAGGTCCGCGCGCGCGTCCACGCGCGCGGGCCGCCCGCTCGCGAGGTCCGGCATCTGCTCGATCGGCATGTACGGCTTGGTCCCGCCGACCGGTTCGCGGTCGCCCCGCGTGGCGTCCAGAGACAGGTTGAAGTCGAACAGCAGCGGCTCGCCGTTCTCCGCGAGCAGCACGTTCGCCGGCTTGATGTCGAGGTGCAGGATGCCGCACGCGTGGGCGTGCTGAAGGCCCGCGGCCAACCCCGCGAGCACGCGCAGCACCGCGGCCGGCCGGCGCACCGGGTTCGGCACGCCGGGCGCGAGTTCGGAGCCGCCCGCGAGGTCGCCGTCCGCGCTCGCGCGCGCGAAGTCGTCGGCGATGAGCAGGTCGGCCAGCGTGGTGCGGCCGAGGTACGGCATGCAGATCACTTGCAGCGCCCCGCACCGGTGAACCGAGTACACGGGCACGACGTTCGGGTGCCGCAGTAGCGCCAAGCGCTCCGCTTCGCCGGACGGCTGGTACGACAACTTCAGCACCACGAGCCGGTCCGACAGCGCCATCTCGCGCGCGAGGAACACGCGCGCGAACGCGCCGCGCCCCAACTCGGTCACCAACTCGAACCCGAGGACGAAATCGCCCTCGCGCGGGCCGGCCGCGGTCTCGAACGGGTCGGACACCGGCCCGGACGAGTCGAGGCCCGGTCCCGGCATCGGCGTCGCGCTCGCCGGCGAGACCAGCGGGAAAATCACCAGCTCGTCCGTGGCCGCGTCCGGTGTGGGCGTGCGCTCGAGTTCGTCCGTGCCGCGCACCGCGTCGCGTGGGATCACGAAGCCCCCTTGTGTGTGAGCGGGTCGCGCCGCTCGCTGGAACGGAACCGCTTCCGAGTGGGCGCGGACGAATCGGGCCGAGAATGTGCGGCTTTTAACGTAGCCGCGCGCGGGGCCAATCGCGCGTGAAATAATGAGGAAACCGCGCTCGACCGTCGGGCGATCCGACACCGGTCATTCGCGCGCGACCGGAACCGACAGCGCCCACACCGCGAACGACGCCAGCCAGTGCTCGCCGGCGTAGTCGCCACTCGCGACGTGCTTCAGCCCGGCGTCGAGGTGCTTCTCGGCACTCGCGCCGAGCGCCGCGCGGGCCGGATCGTCCTTCGGGAGCGCGCCCGCGATGCCGCGCAGGCACCACGCGCGGCTCAGGTTCAAGCCGTCCAAGTGAACGAGTTGCGGGTCGGTGCGGTCGGTGACGGTCGCGGGCGCGAACAGGTTCGCCGGCTCGCCCTTCGCCGCGCCCGGCAGATACGCCTTGAACCACCCGCGGAACTCGTTCGCCGGAAGCACGCGCCGCATCAGGTCCGCTTCGCACAGGCTCGGCGAGAGGAAGTCCGCGCCGTCCGGTTCCCAGCGCGCGGGCGCGTCGGCGTCTTTGCCGTAATAGCTCTTCGCGCGCGTCTCGATCGCTTCGCGCAGTTTCTTGTCGCCGACCGCGACCGCGTAGTCGTGCGCGAACGTGAGGCCGAACGCGGTGTTGGAATGCACCCCGGCGCGGATCGGGTACGTCTGCTTCGGGAAGAACGAAACGTACCGCTCCGCGATGAGGTCCGCGAGCGGCTTCAGGTTCTGCGCCCACGTCTTCGCGTCGGCGTCGTCCCACGTGTGCAGTTCTTCGGCGAGTTTCAGCAGCCACGCCCACCCGTAGGGGCGCTCGAACGACTTCGCTTCCGGGCGGTTGAAGTAGTCCGCTTCGGCCTTCAGTTTCTCCGCGGTGAAGTGGCCCGCGAGCAGCGCGCGAATCGCTTTGGCTTCCGGCAGGTCCGGGTGCGCGCGGAGCGCGCGAACGAGCATCCAGTGCCCGTGAACGGCGGAGTGCCAGTCGTAGCAGCCGTAGAACGCGGGGTGCAGTTCCTTCGGCGTCTTGTTGTCTTTATCGTTGAGGAGCACGTGCCCGGGTTTGTTCGGGAACTCGCGGCTCGCGCCTTTGAGTGCGAGTTTGGCGAACGCTGAGGCGCGGTCGCGCGTGAGCGCTTCGGGCGCAGTGGGTTCGGCAGCGGGCATAGCGGGGAGTGCGGCGAGGAGTGTCGCGAACGGGATGAGCGTGCGCATCGGTTGCGTGCCCGGCGGTTGAAGTACCAGAGTAAGAGGGTAGAGGGTGCGAGAGAGAAAGGCCGCGCCTCTTCTCCCTCGCACCCTCTACCCTCTTACTCCGGCACTTCTCACTTGTTGGGGCGCACCGCGCCGCCGGCCGGGAGCAGACCGCCGGGCGGGACGGGCGCGCCGCCGACCGGGGTCGCGGGCGCGTCCTTCAGCTCGAAGCCGGCCGGGGCCTTCGTGAACGCGAACAGTTCGGCCTTCACGCCCTCGATCCCGATTTGCGTTTCGCTGAATTTCCACTCCTCGGTGTCGCCGCTGGGCTTCAGCAGGAACACTTGGGCCGGGAGGTACGCCCACTTCGTGGTGGCCGGCGTGTCCTTGTAGAGCGCCATGCGAATCTGCTTGAACTCGCGCTGGTCCGCGGGTTGCAGCGGCTTGATGTCCATGTAGACGTAGTTCGCGTCTTCTTGGAACAGCTTGATGTCGAACCGGCGCTTCACGTCCGCGGCCTTCATGCCGCCGAGGAAGTCGAGCATGACGTTGTCCACGCCCTGATTTTGCTGCAACTTCACGCGCGTAACGGTCTTCTTGGGGCCGTCGAAGACGTACAGGTTCTTCCCGTCGCACTGGTACGCTTCGTAGTCGATCTTCTTGGGGTCGTTGGCGTTGTCGAGCCGCAGGATGGCGAAGTTGGGCTTCATGCACAGCACGACGCCGGTGAATTGGGTCTTCTTCTTGAAGGTGGATTCGGTGCGCGTGAGGTCGATCACGGTGCGGAAGTTGGACACGCCGCCCATCTTCTTTTCCCACTGCGCCAAGTGCGCGTCGAGCTTCGGATCGGCTTGCGCGACCGGGGGCGCGGGCGGCGGAATCGGCGGTTGCCCGGGTACCGCGGGCGGTTGGGCGCTCGCGGTGACGGCGACGAGCAGAGCGGCAAGAACGAGCGCGGCGCAACGCATGATAGTACCTCCGGCGGTTCGGCGGCTTCGGCCGCTACCGCCTTATACGCGCGCGTCCCGGTTCGGAAAAGGCCGGTTCGCGCCCCGCGGCGCGCTCGCGCGCAACGCGTTCCCGTCACAACCGGTGCGCCGCGCCTACACCGAACGAGATCGCGGATAATACGCGGAGCGGGTACACTGGATACCGTGAACGCATCGCCGAACGGGGGACGGACGAATGAGCGCGCGCGAACCCATCGAAACGCTCGATGACGCGCGGGCGTACGCGCGCGGGGCCGCGTGCGCCGGGTGCGGGAAGGAAGGCACGCTGACCGCACACGAGGTTCAAAAAGAAGGACCGAACCGCGGGCGGTTGTTCGCCAAGTGCGGGCACTGCGGGTTCTTCGACTGGCTCACAGCGGCCCAAACGCCGGACCCGGTGTTGGAGCAACTGCGCGCCGGCGCGGGCGATTGCCCGCGGTGCGCAAAGCCCCGGCGCGCGGGGCGCGCGACCAAAGACGGCCCGAACAAGGGGCGGCTGTTTCTAGCGTGTGCCGATCCCGCGTGTGGCGGCTTCGAGTGGCGTTCGGCCCGGTCGGAACCGGAACCGGACGCGCCGCCCGCTCCTTCGGCTGCCGCTTCGTTGCAACCGCTCGACGAAGCCGGATTCCTCGCCGCCATCCGCGACAACCCGGACGAGGACACGACGCGGTTGGTGTTCGCCGACTGGCTGGACGACCACGAGCAACCGGCGCGGGCCGAACTGATTCGCGCGCAGATCGAGTGTGCGCGACTTCCCGTCGGTGATCCCGCGCGCGCGGTTCTCGAAGAACGCGCCGGAGCGATTCTCGCCGAACACGAGGCCGAGTGGGTCGCGGACGTGCGCCCGCTGGCAACCGCGTGGACGTTCGCGCGCGGGTTACTCGACGAGGTGACGGTGAATGCGGAGACGTTCGCGGCTCACGCCGACCAGTTGTTGCGCGCTGCCGGTGCCGCTGCGATTCGGGTGCTCGTGCGCGACCGAGGCGACGTGCGCGCGTTCGTCGCACACAAGCGCTTCCGCGACCTGCGCCGGGTCGCCGTTGCGGGCGAGCGCACGGGTGCGGCGTGCGCTCGCATCCTCGCGGAGTCGCCCGCCGTTGTGGGGTTGAAAGCACTCGCGCTGTCGGGACAGAGCATCGGCGAACCGGGGGCCGCGGCGCTCGCCGCTTCGCGCTACCTGTCGGCGCTCGAAGTGCTCGACCTGACCGACAACAACCTCGCGCGGAGCGCGGTGCCGTTCTTGGCGAGTTCGGCCAACCTCCCGCGGTTGCGGCGACTGGTGCTGGCGCACAACCGGCTACAGGACAGCGACGCGCGCGCTGGCGAACTCGTCGCACCTGCGCGAGCTGCGCGAGCTCGACCTGTCGGGCAACGGGTTCTCGCGCGAGGGGATCGGGGCCGTGTGCAACTCGCCGCTGGGCGCGCGATTGAAGAAATTCGTCCACTAACCTCCGAAGCCGATATGCCGGGCGAATTCGACTACATTTCGTGGCTCCGCGCCCGCACGCCGGCGGCCCCCGGCGTGCTGGTCGGGCCGGGCGACGACTGCGCCGTGCTGGCCCCGCCGGCGCGCCCGCTGCTCGTCACCACCGACATGCTCATGGACGGCACCGACTTCGTGCTGAGCGAATGCGGGGCGCGCGCCGCCGGCCGAAAAGCAATGGCCGCGAACCTGAGCGATCTCGCGGCGATGGCCGGCGCGCCGCGGTTCGCGGTGGTGAGCGTGGCGCTGCCGCGCGGGGCCGGCGAAACAGCCCAATCGCTCTACCTCGGCCTGCGCGAGTGCGCGGACGAGTTCGGCGTCGCGATCGTCGGCGGCGATACCAACTCGTGGGACGGAAAGCTCGTGATCTCGGTTACGGCATTCGGCGAAGCGCACGCCCGCGGCGCGGTGCTGCGCGGCGGCGCGCGACCGGGCGATTGGCTGTTCGTGACCGGGCCGCTCGGCGGCAGCATTCGCGGGCGGCACCTCACGTTCACCCCGCGCGTGCGCGAGGCGCTCGCACTCGCTGACGCGGTCGAACTGCGCGCGATGTGCGACATCAGCGACGGACTCGCGGCCGATCTCAACCACATCCTCGAAGAGAGCCACTGCGGCGCGGTTCTGCACGCGAGCGCGATTCCCGTTCACGCCGACGCGCACGAACTCGCGCACACTTCCGGCAAGCCGGCACTGAAACACGCGCTTTCGGACGGCGAAGACTTCGAGTTGGTGTTCGCGGTGTCCCCGGACGACGGGGCGAAGCTCTTGCGCGAAGCCCCGGTACCGGTGTTTCGCGTCGGCGAGTGCGTCGAGCGCGGGCTGTGGCTCGAAGCGAACGGCACGCGCGCCCCGCTCGCGCCGGAGGGTTGGGTTCACCCGATGTAGCACAACTCGCGCGCCGCGGGTATGCTCGCGGACATGGACGCGCTCGATTTCCTCAAAGCGAAAGCCCCCAAGCGCCTGCCGGTGTACGCGCTGGTGGGCGACGAAGACTTCCTCAAGCGGCACGCCCGCGAGCGCATCATTTCGGTTGCCATCGGCGACGATGACCCGGCGTTCGCGGTGAGCGTGTATTCCGGTGAGAAGCTCGACTTCTCCACCGTGCGCAACGACCTCGAAACGCTCCCGTTCCTCGCGCCGTGCCGCGTCGTGATCGTCGAAAGCGCGGACCCATTTGTAACCGCGTTCCGGGCCGAACTCGAAGCCTACGTCGCGAAGCCGAGCGCCGTGGGCGTGCTCGTGCTGGATGTGGAGAAGTTCCCCGAAACGACAAAGCTCGCGAAGGCGCTGCCGGACGGCGCGAAGTTGGCGTGCAAAGCGCCGCCCGCGTACAAGGCGTACGAACTGAAACCGTGGTGCGTGCAGTGGGCGAAGACGACCTATCAGAAGGCGCTCGCCCCGGAAGCCGCGGAGTTGCTGCTCGAACTGATCGGCCCGGCGATGGGGCTTCTGGATAGCGAGTTGGGGAAACTCGCGGTAGCTGTCGGCCCGCGGGGGACCATTTCCGCCGCCGACGTGGACGCGTTCGTTGGCCGCAGCAAAGGCGCGGAGGTGTTCCGCATTCTGGACGCGATCGGGGACAGCAAACCGGCCGAGGCGCTGAGCATTCTGGAAGAAGTGTTCGCGGAGGGCACCGACCCGATGGCGGTGCTGGGCGCGCTGTCTTCGCAGTTGCGCAAACTGGCGACCGTGGCGCGGTTGCACATCGGCGAGAAGCAGGCGCTCGGCCCGGCGATGGACGCGGCCGGCGTGCCGAAATGGGACAAAATTCGGCAGGGCTTCGAGAAGCAACTGCGCGCGCTCGGCCGCGGGCGGTTGGACCGGCTCACGGAGTGGCTGGTGGAGATCAACTACGGGCTGAAGGGTGGCAACCCGTTGCCGGAGCGCGTGCAGGTGGAGCGCCTCGTGGTGAAACTGGCGCGCCCGCGTGCGCAGTAGCGCTCAGAACACCTTCGCGCCGAGCGGGACGTCGCGCTCGACCGCGAGCAGCACCACGCGCCCGGCTTCGTCCGGTGCGCCGAGCACCAGCACTTCCGAATCGAAGCCGTTGACCTTTCGCGCGCCCAAGTTCACGGCTGCGAGAACCAACCGGCCCAGCAGTTCCGTTGTGGCGTAAAGTTCGGTAAGCTGGGCGCTGGAGCGCTTCACCCCGAGCGGGCCGAAGTCGATCCACAACTTGTACGCGGGCTTTTTCGCACCGACGTTCGGTTCGGCGCGAACCACACGGCCCGCGCGCACGTCGAGCAGGTGAAACGCTTCGAGCGGTTCCACGACCCCTCCGCGGGAACGACCATGACGGACGAAGACGCGCTGCTCGCGGCCATCTGTGCGAAGCCGCTCGAAGACACGCCGCGGTTAGCCTACGCCGACTGGCTCGACGAGCACGCGAACCCGAACGACGCGCCGCGCACCGAACCGCTCGCGCCCGCACCGAAGCGCAAGCGCGCGCGGGCGAAGGCGGCGCAGGGCGCGCCGCCGGTGCGGCCCGAGGTGTTCCGCGCGCAGCGGGCCGAACTCATTCGCGCACAGATCGCGCTGGAGAGCCTCACCCGCGCCGACCCGCGGTTCGCGCCGCTCGAAGCGCGCGCCTACGCGCTCATCGACACGTACGCGCGCGACTGGTACCCGCAGGGCATGAAGTTGCGCGAGCGCACCGAGTGGGACCGCGGGTTCCCGGTGCCGGAAATGCCCGACGAGAGCGCCCGGACCGACGAGCACCTCGCCCGCGTCCCGCTGTGGCGGCTCACGATGCACGGCACCGACGCGTTCTTCAAGTACCCGTACCTGCACCGCGTCGGCTCGCTGCTCGTGTACGGCAACACGCCGGAGGGCACACTCGAGCGCGTCGCGGAGCGTGCGGACCTGCGGAACGTGACCGAACTCGCGTTCACCGCCCAACGGTTCGACGCGGACCTGCTCACGCGCGTGCTCGACGCGTGGACCGACCGCCGGTTGCGCATGTTCTGGGCGAACAGTTGCCCGGTCGGCCTGAGCGGGTGCAAGGTGCTCGCCACGCACCCCGCGACGGCGAACCTCAAGTTGCTGCGCGTCCACACCGCGCAGATCGGCAGCCGCGGGCTGAAGGTGCTGCTCGAGAGCGGCCGGTTCAACAGCCTGCGGCTCGCGACGTTCGCGCACAACCAGACCAAAGACGCGGGCGCGAAGCACCTGTTCAACTGGCCCGGGCTGGACACGACCCCGGCGCTGTACCTGATGAACATGGGCTTCAGCGAGAAGGTTCGGGACCAGTTCCGCGAGCGCCTCGGCGACCGCGTTCACCTGTGAGGCGGGCGACATGAGCGACGAGCGCGCGCTACTGGCGGCGATCTGGGAGCACCCGCACGCGGACGCGCCGCGGCTCGTGTACGCCGACTGGCTCGACGACCGCGGTACCGCGTCCGACGCGGCCCGCGCGGAACTGATCCGCGCGCACATCGAGCTGGACCGGTTCGACGGCGACGACCCGCGGTTCGACGAACTCGAGCGCCGCGCGGACGAACTCGAAGAGCGCTGGGGCAAGGCGTGGGCCAAGGCGCAGCCGCCGGGCGCGAAGAAGGTGCGCTGCTACACCGGCGGGCTACCGGTGCCGTACTTGGGCAACTTCAAAGTCGAAGGGCTGGTGAAACTCGGCGCGGCGCGCATGTGCGCCGCCCCGCTGTGGCGGTACCACTACGGCGTGTACGGCCGGCACCTCGACCAACTGCTCGCGTGGCCGTTCCTGCACCGGCTCGAACTGTTCGCACTGCGCCCGCCGCTGCCGGAAAATTGGGCCGCGCGCCTCGCGGAGTGCGACAACCTGCGCAACGTGACCGACCTCGAACTGATCGACTGCTGGCCCACCGCCGACCAACTCGAAACCGTGCTCGACGCCTTCACCGGGCGGCACCTGAAGCGCCTGCGGTTCAACACCGAAGACGCGGACGCGCTCGCGGTGCTGACCGCGCACCCGGCGGTTGCGAACCTGCGCGACTTGGTGATCGAAGAGAGCCGCGTGCCGCCGGACGCGGTGCGCCTGCTGGCGCAGACGAAGGCGCGCCTGCTGGAGTTTTCGTTCGAACACAACCGGCCCGGCGGCGACGAACTGGTCGGCGAAATCCTGCGCCTGCCGTTCGTGCCGAAGTTGCGCTCGCTGGACCTGTCGCAAGACCGGCTGACGAACGCGGGCGCGGCGGAACTGGCCGCGGCCCCCGCGCTGGCGAACCTGCGCGCGCTGTGGCTCACCGAGAACGGCGTCGGGGTGGCCGGTCTGCGCGCGATCATGGCGTCGCCGCACCTCGCGCGGCTCGCGCGCCTCGGCACTTACTCGAACCCCGGCGCGACCGGCGAAAGCATGAAAGCCGAGTTGCGCAAGCGGTTCCCCGACACATTCTGACGGAGGCCCGATGAGCGACGAGCGCGCGTTGTTGGCTTCCATCTGGGAGCACCCGCACGAGGACACGCCGCGCCTCGTGTACGCCGACTGGCTCGACGAACACGACAACGCGCCCCGCGCCGAGTTCATTCGCGTGCAGTGCGAGTTGGCGCGGTTGGACGAATGGGACGACGCCGAGCGCGTGGCCGAACTGCGGGCGCGCGAGGCGCGCCTCTGGAAGCCGAACGCGAAAGCGTGGAAAGCCGACTTGCCGCGAACGCTCCAACAGCGCGCCGCGTTCCGTCGCGGATTCGTGTACCCGCGCGGCGTCGCGTTCGGCGGCGCGGCGTTCCTGAAGTTGAAGCCGGATGCGTTCGACGCGGCCCCGCAATGGAACGTCACGCTGCGCAGTTTCGTGCGCCAGTTCGATAGCGTGTTTGCGTCGCCGCTCCTGCTCCGTGCGAACGAGTTGTCCGTCCAAGCGGATTCGGTGCCGCGCGACGTGTACGCGGAACTCGCCAACAACGACCGACTGCGTCACGTCACGCACCTGTTCCTGAGTACCGAACGGACCGAACCGGAGAGCCTTCGCGTCTTCTACAGCGGCGCGGCCACGGCAAGCGTCAACTACCTCTCGACCGGTCAACTCAACGCGGGGGCCTTTGCGGCACTCGCGGACTCGACCACCGCGGCGCGCTTGCGCGCCCTTGCGTTCTCTCACTCCGAGGCCGCGGACCGCGACGGCTGGGGGCGGTGCCACCTCGGCGCGGCACGTTTCTCGAACCTCCGCGCTGTGCGGTTCCGCTACCTCACTCAAGGAAGCGCCGGCGCGAGCGTCGTGAGCCTACTCACCGCCGCTCCGACCGCGCAGCTCCGCCGTATCGAGATGAACTTCTGCCGCGTGACCGACGAGGGCGCGGAACAATTCGCCGCATGGCCGGGGTTGGCCGAGGTGCGACACCTCGAACTGATCTACAACCGGTTCGGCGAGCGCGGGTTTCGCGCGCTGCTGACCTCGCCGTTCGTTGCCAACCTCAAGTACCTTCTGTTGTCCGGTCGGGACCTGCGCGACCTGCCGGCGGTGAGAGCCGACCTTGACGCCCGGTTTGCTGGCGTTGTCCATTACAAGTGAGGCACGATGAGCGACGAGCGCGCGTTACTCGCGTCGATCTGGGAGTACCCGCACGAGGACACGCCGCGCCTCGTGTACGCCGATTGGCTCGACGAACACGACAACTCAGCGCGCGCGGAGTTCATTCGCGTGCAGTGCGAGTTGTCGCGCGGGGAAGAGAAGCCGGAGTTGGCGAAGCGCGAAGCGGCGCTCTGGAAGGCGCACGCGAAGGCGTGGAAGGCCGACCTGCCGAAGGCGCTCCAGAACGCACCGTTCCGTCGCGGGTTCGTGTGCCCGCGGCGGCGCGAGGTGCGCGTGAACGCGTTCCTCAAGTTGCCCGCGACCGACTTCGAAGCCGCGCCGCTCTGGGACTTCTCGATTCCCGCCGCACCCGCGAGCCTCGACAAACTGCTCGCGTGCCCGAGCTTGCTGAGGGTCGGAACGCTCGCGTTCGTCCACTGGCTGGGCGGCGCGTTTATGCTCAACCAGTTCCCACTGCGGAAGGGCGAAACGCGCACCACCGCACAGCGGTTCGCCGACGCGCCGAACGTGCGCAACCTCGAAGAGTTGGACTTGCGGTTCACCGGGTACCTGCGGGACGACGGCCTCGCGGCCCTGTGCGCCAGCCCGCACCTGACGAACCTGAAGCGGCTGTCGCTCGCGTGCTGCGAAGTGGGCAACGCCGGCGTGCAGGCGCTCGCCGCCGCGCCGCTCGCCGCCCGGCTCGAATCCCTCGACTTGCAGGGCAACACGCCAGCCCGCGCCGACGCGGTACGCACTCTGTTTGCGCCCGGCGCGTTCCCGCGGCTGCGCGAGTTGCACCTTCCGGCCACTATCGGCGTGAAAGGTTTGCAAGCGATTGCGGCGTCGAAGCCGGCGTTCGCGCTCCGCACGTTCGCGGTGTACGTTGAAGAGAAGGCGGACCTCGAAGCGTTCGTCGCGTGGCCGGGCCTCGAAAGTGTGCGCGAACTGAACTTGATGAACAGCCTCATCCGCGACCGCATCGGCGCGGTGTTTCGCGCACCGCGGCTCGCGGGGTTGCGCGTGTTGTGGATGGAAGTGAACGGCAATAAGCCCGCGGACACGGCTGCGTTCGACGCGCTGGCGAGCGGCGAGTTGCTACCGAAGTTGGAAGAGTTGCACCTGCCGTACTCGACCTACTGCCTTCCGGACGCGACGTTCGAGAAGCTCCGCGGCCGCTTCGGGAAGAAGTTGTTCTTGTGAGGCATTCGGCATGAGCGCGACCGAACAGGACTTACTCGCGGCGATCTGGGCGCGCCCGCTCGAAGACGCGCCGCGCCTGATGTACGCCGATTGGCTCACCGAGAACGGGCACGCCGAGCGCGCCGATCTGATTCGCGCGCAGTGCGAGCTGGCCTGCATCCCCGAAGACGACCCGAAGGCGCGCAAACTGCGCGGGGCCGCGCAGCGTGCCCTTCGCGGAAACGAGGGCAAGTGGAAGGCGCACCTGCCGAACCACCTCAAGAGCGGCGCGTGGCACCGCGGCTTCTTCCAACCGCACGACCAGAGGCGCGCAGCAAGCGTTCAACGGGTGCTGAATCTCACTGACGAAGAACGGCGCATCGCACCGACACGGCGGTGGGCTTTCAAGGACATGGTCGATCTGTGGGACGAACTGCTCGCCTCTCCGAACCTCGACCGGTTGGAGCACTTTTATCTGCACACACGTGTGCCCGCGGGTGACTGGGCTACGCGCGCGGCCGCGTGTCCCGGCTTCTGCAACATCCGCACCCTAATGTTGGGGAGTTGTCCTATCGGGTGGTCTGAACTCGGCGCACTACTGACCGGGTGGGCCGATCACGGCATCGCAGAGTTGTTTCTGAGCAATATTCCACTCGGCGACGACGGTTTCGCGAAGTTGCTCGCGCACCCGGTTGCCAGAACGTTGCGACGGTTGCGCGCGTACAACTCCGGTCTCACTGCGGCGAGCGTGAGGGCGCTTGTGGCGTCAGCGTTTCGCCTTCCCGATCCCCATCTCGGTTTTGACTGCAATCCGATTGGGGATGAGGGGCTCGAAACGCTCCTCACATGGCGCGAGTTCCCTCGCTTGTGGAGTCTCGACTTGAGCTACGTCGGCCTTACCGACGCGGGTGTAATTGCACTTGCCGCTTGCAAAGGCTCGCGGTCCCTTCTTGACCTGAATCTCAGCGATAACGCCATCAGCGAAGCCGGTGCTCGCGCGCTCGCCGATTCCCCGCACCTTGAGAAATTGCAACGCCTGTACATTCACTGCAACCCGATTCCCGAAGTAGGTCAGGCACAGTTGCGCGAGCGATTTGGTGACGTGTTGTGGGATCCACAACGCACAGATTGAGGCGAACGCCCATGAGCGACGGACCCGCACTGAAGGCGACCATCTGGGACCGGCCGACCGACGACTCGGCCCGGCTCGTGTACGCCGATTGGCTCGACGAGCACGGTGATTCCCCGCGCGCGGAGTTCGTCCGCGTGCAGATCCAAGCGGCGCGGCTCTCGAAGTGGGACGACGCGCGACCCGCGCTCGACGAGCGCGCGAAGGCGCTGCACGCGGAGCACGGCCCCGCGTGGCGCGCCGAGTTGCCCGAGCGGTGGCGCGAAAAGGCCGAGTTCCACCGCGGGTTCCCGGTGATCCAACTTCAGAAGCTCTCGCGCCACGAGTTACTCAATCTGACGCCGGACGACCTGAGCGCCGCGCCGCTGGCCCGCTACCACTACGACTTCCGCGGCTCGAAACTCGCGGAATACCTCGACTGGCCGTGCGCGCACAAACTCGAAATGTTCTCGCCGCGCCGCCCGGTGCCGGACGATTGGGCCGAGCGCGTCGCCGCGTGCGACGCGCTCCGCAACGTGTGGCAACTGTGCGCCATCGACCTCGACCTGACCCCGCGGCGCATCAACGTGCTGCTGGGCGCGTGGGCGAACCGCGCGCTGCCTCTGCTGTGGTTCGCCGGGCCGATGCGCGACGACGGCGCGGAGGCGCTCGCGGCGCACCCCACCGGCGCGCAAGTGCGCGAACTGGACCTGCGCGGCACGAAGTTCACGCACATCGGGATGCGGCACCTGAACCGCTCGCCGCACCTGCGGAACGTGCGCGACCTCGATTTGGGTTACGCGGACGTCGGCGACGCGGCCGTAACGGAACTGGCCCGCGGCCCGTTCCTATCGGGCTTGTACTCGCTGAACCTGACGAACAACAAACTGACCGACCGCGCCGCGTACGCCATCGCGGACAGCCCGGCGGCGGCGAACCTGCGCGCGCTGTACTTCGGCGACGCGAAGTTGGGCGTGGCGGCGGTTCGCGCGCTCGCGCGCTCCCCGCACTTGGTGAACCTGAAGAAGCTCGGTGCCGGCGACGGTGCCGGCGGTCGCGACGAGAAAGTGCAAGCCGAAGTGAACGCCCGCTTCGGCCCGACCGCGCTACTGTAGCGCTACACGAGGCGCAACGACTGGCACGCCAGTTGGTAAGTGTGTTCGAGTTCGAGCGGAACGGCGAGATCGGGCGCGAGCCAGAGCGGAACTGTCGGAAGCGCGCCACCCAGAGCAATCGCGTGCGGGTACACGTCTAACGCGAGAGCCGTTCGGTCGGCCGATGCGACGCGAATCGAACGGTAAGCGACCACTGAAAGCCCGCTCGGCGACACCCACCGCAGTCCGTGTGCGTCGTCGAGCAGGTCGCACAGTTCGTCGTGCAGGTCGGCAGAGTACGTCGTCACGGTGTCCACTAGGCCATATTGACTGAAGCTCGGTAACGTTGGCGGTTCAGGCGAGCATGATGGCGATGGACGCGAGCCAGACGAAACCGAGGAAGTTTTGCGCCTTCTTGTCGTACCGGGTCGCCACGC
>Ga0169931_10004302_pt1 | contig 22233 bp, 16 predicted proteins | sample Kivu_15m_20L_FD_129675 | JGI IMG/M metagenome (GOLD analysis project Ga0169931, IMG submission 129675) | Freshwater microbial communities from Lake Kivu, Western Province, Rwanda to study Microbial Dark Matter (Phase II) - Kivu_15m_20L... | ecosystem: Environmental > Aquatic > Freshwater > Lake...
AAGTCCATGGCAGGTTTGAGCACTTGTTCCAAACTCAGTTTGCCATATTCGGCAAGCATGGTGAGGATACCCCCAGGTGTACCGGGTGTAGTAGCGGCCAGGGGACCGAATTGAGGAGGATAGTCCATCCCTTCTCCTTTGTAAAATTCCAAGGTTGCCCCAGTTGGCGCTACACCCATGGCATTGATGGCCACTACTTTTTTGGTTTTGGGATTGTAGATCAATGCTTGCGTTTCCCCACCCCAGGAAAGTACATCCCACATGGTAGATGTAGCTGCAATCATCGCACAGGCTGCATCTACGGCATTCCCACCCTGCTGAAAGATAAGCGCACCTGCAGTAGCGGCTAGGGGTTTGCCAGTGATGGCTACCCAATTTTTACCATGCAGAATAGGTCGGTTGTTTGGGGTAGTACCCGCTCCCAAACCAGGAAGACCTTGTGCAAACCCTTCCCAAGTACAGAGAAAGGAAAGAAGTAGAAGTAGTTTTTTCATAATAAATAGGCATTGCCAGATCAGGTATTTTAAGTATCACCAAGCTCGGAAAAAGGAAGGTAGCGACCAAGAAATAGTATGTCATTGGTAAATTTTTCTTTTGATTTGAGTTTGCAATCAATCCAATTAATCAATACCCTGAACTTCAGCTTTTTTGATTCAAATCCGGTTTTAAGAAATCTATACTCACTAATTCAAGCCTTTCCTTTCTTTTACAAATCCTGGAGGCGCAAACTTGTCCCAAATTCCCGTATATTTGAGTATTCGGTTAGATTTCGACCTCCTTATTTCTCAAAAATCATCTCACTTTGAATTTTCTTACCTTCAATTTTGAGACCTCTTTACAAGATGGTCTTGATGCCATGGGTTTTGATAAACCCACCCCGATCCAGGAAAAAGCGATTCCTGTCATTTTAGCGGGAAAAGATCTGATTGCTTGTGCGCAAACTGGTACTGGCAAAACAGCGGCTTTTGTTTTGCCTATCCTCAATAAGATTTCAAAATCTGGAGCAACCTCCCTCAATACTTTGATTTTGGCACCCACTCGGGAATTGGCCATTCAAATAGATCAACAAATCCAAGGCTTCTCCTATTTCTTGGGAATCAGTTCCGTACCGATTTATGGAGGGGGAGATGGAATGGTGTGGGAGCAACAAAAAAAGGCCCTAGAAACAGGTGCAGAGATTGTAGTTGCCACTCCCGGTCGCCTGATTGCGCTTTTGGCTGGCGGTAAAATCGATTTGAGTACTCTGGAACATCTGGTATTGGATGAGGCAGATCGCATGATGGATATGGGATTTTCGGACGATATTTTGAAAATCGTCAATTACCTCCCACAAAATCGTCAAACCATTCTTTTTTCGGCGACCATGCCGCCAAAAATCCGTCAGTTTAGCATGAAGATTCTGAACAAACCGGAGGAGATTTCCATTGCTATCGGCAAAACAGCCTCTGGGGTGACACAATCCATGTATTCGGTTTACGATACGCAGAAGGAGGAGTTGGTTAGGCATATTCTTTCCCAGAAAGCCTACGAAGCAGTCATCATTTTTTGTTCTACCAAAGACAAGGTGAAGGCCCTCTTTAAGGTCCTCAAAAAAGGCTTTGATGTAGAGGCATTTCACTCGGACCTGGAGCAAGCAGAGCGTGAAAAGATCATGTCTGCTTTTAAAAATAAGGCGGTAAAAATTCTTATAGGAACAGACATTATTTCCAGAGGTATCGATGTAGTAGGCATCGAGTTGGTCATCAACTACGATACGCCAAGTGATCCAGAAGATTACGTACACCGCGTAGGTCGTACGGCACGTGCGGATGCAAAGGGAGAGGCCATCACCTTCGTCAATCCCAAGGACCAACCCAAATTTGTACGTATTGAAAAGTTGATTGGAATGGCAGTCACTCAAAACTCGCTTCCTGCGCACTTGGAAAAAGGACCTTCCTACACTGGAGGTGAAGCGCCTAAAGTAAAGGCTTTCTCTACTTCGCGTCCTGGCAATGCTCCAGATTCTTCTTTTAAAAAGAAAAAGAAGAAGAAAAAGAAACCGAGTCAGGGTTCAGGGGAGCCAAAAACCTATGCTGTGGCTCCTAAATCTGATGCACCTGCAGTGAATGAGCCAAAAACAGAGGCTTTGCCTAACAAATTTGGGCAGCGGAGAAATGTGATTGACTTAGAATCTCCACAGTAGATTCCCCTCAAGTTTAATTCCTAAGGAAGGTCTGTTTCGACCTACTTTTAACTCAATTTATTTTATTTCCCAATTCTTTAACTTCTTATGAACACCAAAGAACTTAACCTATTGTTTCAAAGAGATTTATCTAAGTTAATTGAAGAGTTGAATGCCTATTCAGATGAGCGTAATCTCTGGCGCATAGACCATGGGATTAACAATTCTGCGGGCAACTTGACACTTCATTTGATTGGCAATGTGAAGCAGTTTTTTGGATTGGACTTGTGTGGCATCGCGTTTGAACGAAATAGAGAGAGTGAGTTTTTGCCGAGCGAGCTCAGTAGAGCAGACCTACTCCAAGAGTTGGCAGCACTCAAAAAGATTTTAGAGCAAGCCTTGGTTTCCATGGATCCCAAAAAACTAGGCGACCAATCCAAACATTCGTTCCTCGGCCATTCCATGACTGTAGGATTCTTCTTGGTTCACCTGTATGGGCATTTTAATTACCATTTGGGTCAAATCAATTACCATAGGCGGTTACTGGATAGGTGATTAGGAAGTCCTCACTTGATTTTTTTATCTAAGGCATAAACCGCCCAGCCCACTACCAAAATGCCAATCCCAGCCAAACTCTCTTTGGGTCGATCTATCAAAAGGTATCCCATCAAAGCAAGACTAAATCCGATGTAAATGAGTTGTGGAATGGGCTTGAAAGGGGTTTTAAAGCCTTCCTGTTTTTGGATCTTTAGGGAGGAGTAGACCGTGACTGTGCTCATGAGTTGAAGGACAAAACCTGCATAAAGCATGGTTTGCTCAAAGGATCCCGACACGAATAAAATCAGACTTATGGCGGTATTCACAAGAATTGCGCGAACGGGTATTTCGTTGGTATTGACCTTTGCGAGCGGCTTCCATAAGTGATAGTCTTTGGCCATCGCATAGGTTACTCTTGGCCCTACCCAAGCATAGCCTGAGATGGTCGCAATCAATTGAATCCCAATAAATAGGCTGACCCAAATCGCTCCGTTTGGACCAAAAAGATTGCCGAAAGCAATATCTGCCACTTGAACTTGTCCCGACAATTGGGCTACGGATGCATGCTTGAGCAATACGAGTTGCAGCAGAATGTAAATGACCATCACCAACAAGGTGGCTCCAATCAAGGCTTTGGGCAAGTTTTTTTTGGGCTGATCTACTTCTTCAATGATGTAGGCCGCAGAATTCCATCCTGTATAGGCATAGAATACATAAATTAAAGAAACGGCAAATCCGGGCAGGAGTATTTCCTCCTTCCAAGTACCTGAAAAATTGAATGCAGAGGCCTCTATAGTACTCGAATAACCTAGTCCCAAAGCAATCAAGGCCAAAACAAAGCCAATTTTCAGTAGAGTCATCCCGTTTTGAAATTTGGCTGAACTGCTCACAGAAAAAATGTGAACAGTAGGAATAAGTACCAAGAAAATAAGTCCTGGAAGCAATGTTTCCCCAAAAACTGGTTTGAGGTAATTGTTCATGGCCATTGCAGCAATGGCGATGGGGGCAGAAAAACCGACCACTAAGGACACCCAGGCATAGAGGTAGCCTACAAGCGGGTGGATGGTTTCGGAAAGGAAGATGTAATCACCTCCTGTGCGCCGGAAGTGTGTACCCAACTCTGCATACACCAAGGCTCCTATTAGTGCCATGATTCCCCCAAGCGTCCAAAGCAAGACAATGGTCCAGGTGTTTTGAACTACGGCAAGTTGGAATCCAAGGCTAGTAAATACCCCCGTGCCAATCATGTTGGCGATGACTATTCCTGCCGCAGTTTTCCAGGATATTTTCTTTGCGCTAGAATTCAAAAGAAAAATGTTTGGATTAAAATTATCCTTCGAATCTACACGCAGAATTTTGAATTTTCTATCAGAAATGAAAAACTAGTACCAAGGAATCTTGCCTTAACTTCAATGAACACCCCATCCACACGCTTTCTTTTTGAATTCAGGCGTAAAGACTCAATTTTTTTTGAATAGGTTAAGGTTCTTTACACGTCGAAAATAAAAATACAGAACTAAACTGCTCGTTGCCGTGAGCATGTGCCACAGTGCATGTCCTTGCCAGATGGACATCGGGTCACAGTTGACCTTGGCTACATCTAAGGAGCGGATTTGGATGGCCACTGCAAGCAATACAAAACTCAACACTCCCAATACTGGAATTCGCTGTGCAGGGTATTGAAAATAATTGATGATGCCTAAAACCGAAAGCATTAGAAACAGGGAGGGGAGGAGAATGGAACTTGAAATGAGAAGTGCCAGGGGAAGAAAAGATGCAATCAAGAGGAGCAGCACTCCAACAAGTCCTGGTTGCATTTGTGAGGACAACTCTTTTTTTACTAGGACTTGAACCCATCCTATGCAGATCAAACTTAGTGTAAGCCCATAGGTGGCATTCATGTCCATTCGCTGCCCCATCCAAGTCAGGGAAGAATGGAAGAATGCAGATCCAAGGCTCAAATAAATGAAGTTGGCCGCAAGGAGCAGTGACAAATAGGGGAATTTGCGAATTGTGTTTGCTTCCCGATTTGTAAAGGCTTTCCAGTCTTTCCATCCCAATTGAAATACCAGCAGCCCATAGAAAAAATAAATCAAATTGGAGTAGGTATTGACCGGTTGGTGAAAAAATTGCCCAGGATGATTGAACTCGCAGTATTCCACTGTCAAGGCAGATTGACTGACCACCATTCCTTCCCAAACGCGACTATCTAAGGAAGAATTCAAGGTCAGGAAAATCCCAAAAAGGACACCAGTACCCAACAAAGCGTTTCGAAGAATATGGCTATTTTTCATGTAAAAGGAAAAAAGCATCCCGATGGGTCAGGATGCTTTTTTAGGTTAAAGGATGAAGTCTTACTTTTTAATATTTCCAAATAAATCAATTGGCGTAGCTTTTACCTTCTCTTCGAAGGCTTTCCAATCCCCTTGGATGAAAGCCTCTACCTTGGCGATTGCTGCTGTTGCTGCCTCTTTGGCATGGCCAAACAAGCGTTCTTCAGTAGCGCCAGGTGCAGTGTAACTTGAACTGGCATAACTTCTCGGAGCGAATAGGTGGGTCATGGTAGTAGGGAACAAGTTCCGAACAATCCCTTGACCTTCAACCTTAGGTCCTGTGAAGGCTTCTCGTGCGGCATCCAACTTTTTCTTGATGTCTTTTGCTGCTGTTTCCAAAGCTTTTGCTTCATCCGTCTTCAATTCTTTGACCATGGAGTTTACCTTGTCAATTACTTTCTGCGCTTCATCCAATTTCTTGGTGGTGGCAGTCACTTCAGAGGAGAGTGCTTCCACCTTTTTCAAGAAGGTATCCTTGGCTTCCAAATTGGAAAGTGTAGGCTGAATTCTAGGATCTGTATGTACAGTGATGGAAGTTTCAGATGACTCTCCTCCATATTCCATCACTACTTTGTAGGTGCCAGGAAGAGCATCTCCACCACTTGGTTCGAAGAAGCCTCTGCTTCTTCCTCCTCCGCCTTGACCGCCACCCCAGCCCCCGGCCATTTCAGCGGTAGATTTACGGTCTAGGTTCCAAATGATTCGGTTGACTCCCTTGGAAGGAAGCGTTTTCAAGGTTCTGATTTGTTCTCCAGAGGCTGTGTAAATTTTCACAGTCAAGGAATCCAATTTTTCTTTTTCGTCTTGAATCAAATAACTCAAACGACCACCGAACACTCGGTTTTCACCAGCATACTTGGCAGAAGCCATGAAGCGTTCGCCATGTGGCTGCTGAATTTCGGCTTGATAAGCATCAGGAGCAGGGAAGGCAGTAATTTTACCGGTAGGTGCTTTTCCACCATTTTTGGCGAATGCACGGAGTGGACGGATGTCATCCAACACATAGATTGCACGACCAAAGGTGCCGATCACCAAATCGGCCTCACGCTCTTGGATAGTCATGTCGTAGGTAGACACTGCTTTAGGGTAGCCGTGTTCCCACTTATTCCAGGTTTTGGCTTTGTCAAAAGAAACGTATAATCCAAACTCAGTACCCAAGAAAACGAGGTTTGGTTCCGTAGGATCTTGCTTAATGGAAAGGGTAAAGCCCCACACTTTCGAATCATCTGCGATACGTGTAAAGGTCTTTCCATAATCCGAGCTGTGGTAAGCATAGGCTGCAAAGTCATTGTTGCGGTAGTTGTTGGCAATGACCCACACTTCACCTGCATTGTATTTGGATGCCTGTACTTGAGGGATCCAAGAAGCCTTAGGAAGGCCAGTCAATTTAGACGCAACATTGATCCAAGTCTTGCCACCATCTTGAGTCACTTGAAGGTTTCCATCGTCTGTTCCTACCCAAATCACATTTTTATCTACGGGAGAAGGGGCAATCGCGAGAATGGTGGTGTGATTTTCTGCACCGGTAATGTCAAAGGTCAATCCCCCTGTTTTTTGCTGGCGCTGCTTGGTGGAATCGTTAGTCGTCAGGTCTGGAGAAATAATTTCCCAGGTCTCACCAGAATCGGTTGACTTGTGTAAAAACTGAGATGCGTAGTAAACGGTGTTGACCTCGTGAGGATCTTGTGCAATCGCTGCATTCCAGTTGTAGCGAAGGAAAACATCCTTGTTTGGATGCGTAGGGCGGATGGTACGGTTGTGCCCTGTGAGTTTGTCAAAACGGCTTACATTACCCCCTTGCGACATGGTGTAGCCATACCTGGAGTTGGCAGGGTGAGAGACTACATCAAAGCCATCTCCAAAAGAAACTTCTTGCCAATAGGTATTTCGGATGCCATCGCCTCTCCAAAGGTAGGCTGGTCCTGTCCAAGAACCGTTATCTTGCATCCCTCCATAGACGTTGTAAGGCACTTCATTGTCTACATTGATGTGGTAAAATTGTCCCACAGTGATGCCTTCGGCAAAAAACCAGGTTTTACCCATGTCTCTGGAAACATTCAGTCCGCCATCGTTGCCATTGATCAATAGGGAAGGGTCATTCGGATTGATGTACCAAGCATGGTGGTCAGGGTGTACGCCTTCGTAAGAAAGCAGTTCTCTGAAACTCTTGCCTCCATCTTCGGTAATTCCTACTCTAGAGTACAAGGTGTATACTCTATTTTCATTTTTGGGATCTGCGTGGATCTCGAAGTAATAGAAGGGCCGGTCACCAATCTCTGCTTTGTCATTGATTAGGGTGAATTTGCTTCCTCCATCTTCAGATACATAGAGTGCATTTTTAGAGGATTCGATCAATGCATATACTTTACTGCTATTGGCTTTGGAAATGGCCAATCCCATTCTTCCAAGGTTTCCTTTCGGTAATCCATTTTCCTCAGCAGTTAATTTTTTCCAGTTTTCACCTCCATCTTGAGTGAGGTACAAGCCAGAACTTGGGCCTCCAGATTCAAAAAACCAAGGATATCGTCTGTGTTCCCACATGTTGACAAAGATCTTGTTGGGGTTGTTGGGGTCCATGATCATTTCACCCACACCTGTTTTGTTGTCTACATACAAGATTTTCTTCCAGGTTTTACCTCCATCGGTGGTTTTGTACACCCCACGGTCTTCTTGAGTACCCCAAGGTGAGCCAATGGCACCTACAAAAACGGTGTTGGGATCATCCGGATGAACAATGATTCGGTGAATGGCACGGGTTTTTTCGAGCCCCATCAATTGCCAGGTTTTTCCAGCATCCATTGAGCGATAGACTCCATAACCCATGTTGAGGGAGTTTCTTGGGTTACCCTCTCCAGTACCCACCCAAATGATGTTTGGATTTTTTTGATAGATGGAAATGGCACCAATAGAATGCACCTTTTCATTATCAAAAATTGGTTCCCAGGTAATTCCTCCAGAAGTAGACTTCCAAAGGCCTCCCGAAGCAGAGCCGGCATAGATGGTAGTCGGATCGTCGTGCACCGCATCGATGGCTGTAATTCTGCCACTCATGGCACCAGGACCGATGCTTCGGGCTTTCATGGATTTAAATACGTCCATGTTGACCTGCTGTGCCTGCACGCCTAATTGCAGCATAGCCAGGAAAATAAAAAGAACTAATTTTTTCATGTGACTAAAGGTGAGTTTCAATTTTTTTCAATTAAATCAATTTTACTGATTTTCTAGGTTGAATTTACGTCAAAGGAGGAATTGTCTGAGGAGAAGGACTATTTTTTTATACTAGGTTTGGGGAAACCTTGCATTTTGATTTTCTTTAAGAAAAAATAAAAAATGGCAAAATGTAGATTCAGGTCCTGGTTAGGACTTTTCTTTTTTATGGCAATTGGCCTTGGCTATGCCCAAAATGGTCGTTTTCAACAGGCGGTTTCCTATCAAATGGAAGTAGCTATGGATGTGGCTACCCATCGGTACCAAGGTACACAGGTGCTTGCTTACACCAATAATTCCTCCGATACTTTGACTAGGGTATTTTACCACCTTTACTACAATGCCTTCCAGCCAGGAAGCATGATGGATGTGCGTTCCCGTACCATTTCGGATCCAGATCAGCGAGTGAAAGATCGCATTGCTAAGTTAACTCCAGAGGAAATTGGCTACCTCCACACCACACGATTGACGATGAATGGAAAGCCATTGTCTTTCAAGGAGGCGGGTACTATTTTAGAAGTAGTGTTGACTGACCCAATTTTACCCCATTCTACCGTAAAGTTTGAAATGGCCTTTGAAGGTCAGGTTCCCCTGCAAGTAAGGCGATCTGGTAGAGATTCCCAAGAGGGGGTTCGCTATTCCATGTCGCAGTGGTATCCCAAGATGGCCAATTACGATGAGCAAGGCTGGCATGCCAATCCATATGTTGGTAGGGAATTTTATGGGATATGGGGAGATTTTGATGTGAAAATCACCATCGACAAAACCTACACGATCGGCGGTACTGGATACCTCCAAAACCCAAATCAAATAGGGCATGGTTACCAAGATGAGGGAGTCAAGGTGCCGGAGCCGAAGGAAAAAACCTTGACTTGGCATTTTGTAGCACCAAAGGTACATGATTTCATGTGGGCTGCGGACAATAAATACAAACACGATAAGGTACAGATGGCCAACGGCATCACCGTACACCATTTTTACATTCCGGGTGAGAAGACCACGGACAACTGGGAAAAATTAAAGGAGTTTACCCCAAAGGCAATAGACTACCTATCAAAGAATTTTGGACAGTACCCTTACAAGCAGTTTTCAGTAGTTCAAGGGGGAGATGGAGGGATGGAATACGCCATGTCCACTTTAATTACAGGGGAGCGTTCCTTGTCTAGTTTGGTGGGGGTGATGGTGCATGAATTGGCGCACAGTTGGTTTCATGGGGTCTTGGCTTCCAATGAATCCTTGTATCCCTGGATGGATGAGGGTTTTACTTCCTATGCCACAAATCTGGCCATGTCCGCCATATTCCAGCCTAGCGAGAATCCTCATCGGGGTTCTTATGGAGGGTACTTTCGATTGGTGAAGTCTGGTTTGGAGGAACCCATGTCTACGCATGCAGATCATTACCAAACCAACTCAGCTTATAGTGCTGCGGCCTACAGCAAGGGGGCGGTGTTTTTGGCTCAATTGGGCTATGTGATGGGTGAGGAGGCGCGCGATCGTGGAATGCTCCGCTATTGGAATACCTGGAAGTTTAAGCATCCCAATGTCAATGACCTGATTCGTGTGATGGAAAAAGAAAGTGGCTTGGAGTTGGATTGGTACAAGGAATACTTTGTGTATACCACAAAGACGATCGATTACGCGGTCAAAGAAGTAAAAGCTTCTGATGAAGGGACTTTGATTACTTTGGAAAGAGTTGGGGCGATGCCTATGCCGGTAGATGTGGTGATCACCTACAAAGATGGAACCAAGGAAATGGTGTATCTGCCTTTGGAAATGATGCGTGGGGAGAAAAAACAGGAGGGAAATGCACCTAAGGTTGTCTTAAGTGAGGATTGGCCTTGGACCCATCCTACGCAAACAATAAGTTTAAAAAGGCCTCTAGATACGATCAAATCGGTAGAAATTGATCCAAGTAAGCGTATGGCTGATGTACAAGGAGAAAATAATAAAGTGGAGTTTTAGGCTCCACTTTATTTTAATGTCATAAAAAAAGGTGGGCTAGCCCACCTTTTTTATTTAGAATCAACCTGCGTTTTTCTTGTCCTGTACTTCAGTACGGATAGCTTGTGCTAGGTTTTTCAAATCTTGCATACCTTTTCTTACGCGGGTACCTGCAGCTTGATTTCCTTTGTCGTAGAACTTCTCGAAGTCAGCTTCCAAGCTCAATACTAGATTCTTTACGTCGCTAAATCTGCTCATAGTAAAAGTTTTTTAGGGTTGATGATTAGTTAATAAGGGTCTAATATAGGCCAAATACTTTCTATTTCAATTCTAAGGCGCTTTTTTTTAATTTTTTTTTATTCTCCAAAAGAAAGTGCTAGTTCAGAATTCTTGTAAACTCCTGAAGTAAGCTTGTCTTTGACTGCAGCAAAAGCTTTAACGGTCATGTTTACATCATCCAATGTATGCACTGCTGTAGGAATTAACCGCAAGATAATCATGCCTTTAGGGATTACAGGATAGATTACCACGGAGCAGAAGATTCCAAAATTCTCTCTCAAGTCCATGGAAAGTGCCGCAGCTTCACCCACAGTGCCATTTAGCACTACTGGGGTTACAGGTGAATTGGATTTCCCTGTGCTAAATCCATTTTCGAGCAAGCCTTTACGAAGTGCGTGTACTATTTTCCAAAGATTGTCCTTCAATTCAGGCTGACTTCTTAGCATGTCTAGTCTTTTGAGGGCTCCTTCAACCAATAGCATGGGCAAGGATTTCGCAAAAATTTGAGAACGCATGTTGTATCTTAAGAACAAGATTACGTCAGCATCCCCAGCGATGAAGGCACCAATGGAAGCCATGGATTTGGCGAAGGTAGAAAAGTACAAATCGATTTGATCTTGTACCCCTTGTTCTTCTCCAGTGCCTGCTCCAGTTTTACCCATGGTACCAAAACCATGTGCATCGTCTACCAACAATCGGAAATCAAATTTCTTTTTCAGTTCAACGATTTCTTTCAACTTACCCTGATCACCGGTCATACCAAATACACCTTCTGTGATCAAGAGGATTCCTCCGCCAGTTTCTTCTGCCAATTTGGTGGCGCGTTGTAGTTGTTTTTCGCAACTTTCAATGTCATTGTGAGGAAAGACATAGCGCTTTCCCAAGTGCATGCGCAAAGCATCAATGATGCAAGCGTGGCATTCGGAGTCGTAAACCACTACATCTTTTCTATCTAAAAGTGCATCAATGACAGACATGATGCCTTGGTATCCGTAATTAAGTAGGTAGGATTTTTCTTTGCCTACAAAAGCAGCCAACTCATCTTCCAGCTGTTCATGCAAGTCGGTTTGACCTGACATCATCCGTGCCCCCATGGGGTAAGCAGCTCCCCATTTGGCAGCTGCATCTGCATCAGCCTTTCGGATATCGGGATGATTGGCAAGACCCAGGTAGTTATTTAAACTCCAAGTAAGTACTTCTTTCCCTTTGAAATGCATTCTAGGGGCTATTTCACCTTCTAATTTGGGAAATGACCAGTAGCCGTCAGCAAACTCAGAGTGCTTGCCCAATGGCCCCATATTCGTTTTTAACTTTGCAAATAGATCCAAGGTCTTGATAATTTAGACTGTTCGTGAAAAAGGATTCGGTTGTAAAACAGCCAAAAATAAGACTTATCTTACTTGGATGCAAAAAACAGTTTTTATCCCGGTGTTTAAGTACGAAACCTCAAAATAAATTCCTTATTTCGCTTCAACTCTTGCGAGCAACCCAAGTCAAACTTTAGCGTACCTATGAAAAAAATAACCAAACTATTGGTTGCCAATCGAGGCGAAATAGCACTTCGAATCATGCGAACAGCCCGAGAAATGGGCATTGCCACCGTAGCGGTTTATTCCGAAGCAGACCGGCTCTCTCCACATGTGCGCTTTGCAGACGAAGCGTATTGTTTAGGACCTGCACCTTCCAATCAATCCTATTTAGTAGGCGCAAAAATTCTAGCAGTTTGTCAAGAACTAGGAGTGGATGCAATTCATCCGGGTTATGGATTCTTGTCCGAAAATGCATCTTTTGCCAAACAAGTACGGGAAGCAGGAATTCTATTTGTAGGCCCCTCTCCAGAGTCCATTGAGGTCATGGGTTCCAAACTTGCTGCCAAACAAGCAGTAGCGGCCTACGCTATTCCACTCGTACCCGGTACGGAAGAGGCGATTGATGACCTGGCTGTGGCCAAAGCGAAGGCAAGAGAGATTGGTTACCCTATTTTGATTAAGGCATCTGCTGGTGGTGGGGGAAAAGGAATGCGTGTGGTGGAATCAGAAGCAGAATTTGATGAACAAATGAATCGAGCGGTCTCAGAAGCCATCTCTTCCTTTGGCGACGGGTCTGTTTTTATTGAAAAATACATTTCCTCACCTCGACATATTGAAATCCAGATTTTAGGAGATCAACACCAAAACCTGGTCTATTTGTTTGAACGCGAATGTTCCATCCAGCGTAGGCACCAGAAGGTGATTGAGGAAGCGCCTTCTGCTGTAGTAAATCCCGTCATGCGTAAGGCGATGGGAGAGGCTGCCATTGGTGTCGCGAAAGCATGCAACTATTATGGAGCAGGCACGGTGGAATTTATTGTAGACGAGCAACTTAATTTCTATTTTCTTGAAATGAATACCCGACTGCAGGTAGAGCATCCGGTGACGGAGATGATCACAGGCAAGGATTTGGTTCGGGAACAAATCTGGATTGCTGAAGGTAAGCCACTTTCCTTCACTCAGGAAGATATGACCATCCAAGGTCATGCTGTAGAGGTGCGCGTATATGCGGAAGATCCGAAAAATAATTTTTTGCCAGATATCGGCAGCTTACTGACCTACCGTCGTCCGCAAGGGCCTGGAATCCGGGTAGACGATGGATTTGAAGAAGGGATGGATATTCCGATTTACTACGATCCCATGATTGCCAAATTGATTGCGCATGGGGCTACTCGCCAAGAAGCCATTGATCGCATGATCCGTGCCATTGACGATTACCGAATTACGGGTATCCAAACTACTTTGGATTTCTGTCGATTTGCCTTGTCTCATGAAGCCTTTCAATCGGGAAAGTTTGACACCAAGTTTGTGGAGCGCTATTTCAGTCCCGAACTCCTGGAACCTCAGTTTACAGAAGAAGAGAAAATTTTACTTGCTGCCTTGGCGGTTGAATTTTTTGAGGAGGAAGACAAGCGAGTGAATCCCAAAACTCCCTTAAGTCAAATTAAGACCAGCAACTGGTCCAACCGATTGATATAATGGCTGAAATTTTACCGCTTAAGGCTTGGCGCTATAACAAAGCACTTGGCGAAAATTTAGAAAAATTGACGGCCCCACTTTTTGATGTGGTGTCGGCAAAGCAGCGGCAATTACTCCATCAAAATCCGCTCAACAGCATTCATTTGTCCGTTCCTGAGGGAGAAGAGGGACATCTAGCGGCAAAAAATCTACTCAATCAATGGAAGACTACGGGGATCTTAGAGCAAGACGACCTACCAGGAATCTATGTCTATTTCCAGTATTTCCGTCTTCCTGGCGAAAAGGAGGAGCGTTGTAGAAAAGGGTTTGTTGCGCAGATTAAAGCCACTCCTTGGGAGGAAAACATGATTTTGAGACACGAAAATACCATTGTGTCTGCAGTCCACGATCGGGTAGATTTACTTCGTGCCACCGAGATTCAAGCTAGTCCTACTCATGGGCTATACGAGGATCCAAACTTAGAACTTGAATTCTGGATGGATCAGGCTATGGAAAGGCCTTTGTATGAATTGGAGGATTACCAAGGGGTACGCGAAGTGCTAGCCCGAATTACGGATCCAACAATCGTTTCCAAATTCTTAAAAACCCTATCCGATAAGAAAGTAATTTTGGCTGATGGGCATCATCGTCTTGAAGCAGCCATTGAATACCGCAAAGAGCAGGAAGCCGTACGGATAGCAGTGCCTTGGAAGGCTGCTGACTATCATTTGATGTATTTGACCAATGTAGTGGGCAACCATTTGGAGATTCTACCCACGCATCGGCTATTCTATGGAAATGAACTCGAAAAAGAAAACTTTTTTTTCGCCTTGGAAGTTTGGTTTGAGATTAAACCCATGGGAGACGCTGCTGAACTGGCTTCTTATTCTTTTCAGCGCAAGCATTCTTTCGGGTTGGTTTGGGAGGATGCAGCCTATGTGATCAAGTTTCGGCAGGAGAAGTGGGATCAAGTGGCCCCTCATTTACCCGAGATCCTGCGTCAATTGGATTTAGTCTTGCTGCATGATGTGGTATTTGACAAAGTCCTTGGGCTATCGCCATCAGCGCAGCGAACTACGCCTGCTTTGGCTTTTGAGCGCAACTTTTCCAGATGTGTGCAAGAGGTGCATTCTAAAAAAGCCAAGTTTGCAATCATCACTCGTGAGATTGACTTGAATCAAGTGATGGAAGTATGTAATTCTGGGCAACTCATGCCCCAGAAATCAACTTACTTCTATCCCAAAGCACTGGGTGGGATGCTATTTGCCACTGTAAACCAAGAAGAATTTAATTACGACTATGCCCAGTTTTTTAACGAATCTAGCCTCTAAAAAAATTATTTTGGGATCGAATTCCCCGAGGAGGCAGGAACTCCTTCGCGGATTGGAACTTGATTTTGAAGTTCGGGTACATCCAATTGAGGAGGCTATTCCAGAAGATCTTCCTGCCAAGTATGCGGCTGCCTACCTTTCCAAATTGAAAGCCGATGCATTTTCTGGGAAACTTCAAGAAAATGAATTACTCATCACGGCGGATACGGTGGTTATCGACCGTGGGAAAGTGCTCGGCAAACCAGCGGATGAACAAGAAGCCTTTGAAATGTTGAAAAGCCTCTCAGGTACTACCCATACCGTAATGACTGCAGTTACCATCAAGGATCGGAAAACATCCATTACTTTAGAAGATGAAGCGGAGGTAAGTTTTCGGTTTTTAGATGAAGAAGAAATCAGGCATTACCTAAAGAACTACCAACCCTTTGATAAAGCGGGTTCTTATGGAATTCAAGAATGGGTGGGTTTTGTAGGTATTAGTAGCATTACGGGCTCTTACTTTACCGTGATGGGCTTTCCTTTGCATCTGGTCTATGCCCAACTTAAAAAGTGGGTTTAAGATGTATTTGAAAAAAATAAGGTTTATGGATAGGTCTGAAAAAAAAGGCGGGAATTCCCGCCTTTTTTACTTGATCACTCGCTTGCCTTCGACTGCGAAGGAATCCATTAGGGAACCGCTGACATTTTGGTCGTCTTCACGCTGTATGGCCAAGTAAAGGTCACCATATTCCGAGGTGAAGTTAAGAGTAAGGCTATTCTCTGACTCCGTGATGTCATTCATCTTAGTTTCCTTACCGGATGAGTCCACAAACTTCCCAACCAACTTACCATCTACTCGCTCCAGTGTAAGCACTACAGTGATGGTACCCATTGGGGTGTCCTTGATGGTTACTTCCCAATCCCCTACGAAGTAGTCAGTAGTTTGGGCTTGGGTGGTAATGGAGATTAGGAAAAGTGCAAAACCGCACAGAAAGGTGGTAAATAGTTTCATGTTTCTTTTGGTTAAGGAATAAAATCTGTAAGTAATATAGAAAAAGGAATTGAATTAATGTGAAGGTGTATATTATTTTCGATTTTTTTAAGAAAACAGGTGTTAAGGCATTGGGTTAAACTCTTGGTGGTAAAAGTTTGTATAGCACTGGAGTGACGATTCGGGATAAGATCGTAGAACTGATTAACCCGCCAATGAGCACGATTGCAAGTGGAGAGATGAGCGGATTGGTACTCAAGGCCACAGGGATCAAGCCACCGATTGCTGTGATGGTTGTCAATACAATGGGTAAGAATCGAATTTCCCCCGATTTTTGGATGGCGGTATCCAAATCTACCCCTTCTTTCCGTAGCTGATTTGTGAAATCCACCAATAGGATGGAGGTTTTTACCTCAATGCCTGCCAAGGCAATGAGTCCAATGATGGCCACAAAGGAAAGGGAATTGCCCGTAATCCATAGTGCAATCAAAGCACCTACCATTCCCAAGGGAATCACCGATAGCACAATGATCGTGCTTTTGAAGGTTCGGAAAAGCAAGATCAAAACCGCAATAAAAAGAAATGCTGTGATGATGATGATGGTATTGAAGCCTGCAAAGGATTCTTGTTTGGTTTCGTATTCCCCACCAAGGGTCAAGCGATAGCCTTCGGGCAAAGAGATTTGATCTAGTTTGGTCATTGCTTCACCAAGCACTCGATCCGTGAGGGAATTGGCATCTACGAAAGAAGAGACAGATACCGACCTATTTTTATTGTAGTGGTCTATGGTCAGGGTGCTACTTTCAAATTGGAGCTCAGCAATTTGGGATAGCGGAATGCCCCTTCCTTGGTTGTTGTAAACGTAGATGGGCTCCAATGTTTCCAGAGTGGCACGATCTCCTTTTGGGGTAGTGAGCAAAATGGAGCGCTCATTTCCTTGGGGGTCTGTGAATGTACCCAAGTTTAAGCCCGCAAGCGCGAGTCGAACAGTTTGATCGATCTCTGCAGTTGCTATTCCCAATTGCCGGGCTTTTTCCTTTTGAATAGCTACACGGATATCGGTCTTTAAGTTGGCTACGGGGTTATTGACATAGAGGGTACCGGGAGTTTGCTGTAGTATTTGCTCCACTTTTCCAGCCAAACTTCGAAGGGTATCCAAATTTTCGCCTACCAATCTGATTTCAATGGGAGCAGTGACCGGGGGCCCTTGTTCAAAGTTTTTAACTTCCACTTTTGCACCGACCACCTTGGCAAAACTCGCTTGCAAGGTTTGGATGATTTCCAATTTTCGAGGAGCAGAAGTTTCCGGTTCAAGTTGAACAAAAAGTTGCCCGTAATCGCTTCGCTCGTTTTCAGGAATCTCGTTGTAGTAGATGCGTGGATTTCCTTTGCCTACATTGGTAGCAAAATTTCGTAATTCAGGGATTTTGGCCACTTCTTGTTCCACTTGCCGTACGAGTGAATCTGTGTTGCTTAAATTGGATTGCAAGGGAGTGGTGATATTGACAAGAAACTGTGGTTTTTCCGAAGATGGGAAAAGGCTAAATCCGATTACGGGAAATAAACCAAGGGAGCCAAAGAAAATTGCCCCAGCAATAACGAGCGTAGCCACTGGCTTTTTTAATGCATTTTCAAGAAGGGGAGCATAACTCACATGGATGCCTTTCTGAAACAGGTCGTAAACTTTATTGGAATGACCTTCGGTCTTGTTTTTTAAAAGCCAGGTGGAAAGGAAAGGAATGATGGTCAAGGATACCACCAGGGAGGCAAGCACGCTTGTAATGACTGACATCGGTAGGCTTCGTACGAAATCTCCCGAACTTTCAGGTAAAAATACCAGCGGAAGAAAGGCGATAATTAAGGTGACTGTACATCCGACTACAGAGATCGAAATTTGTTGGGTAGCCTTCAATGCTGCTTCTTTCTTGCTATACCCATCTCGAATCCATCTTTCGATGTTTTCCACGACGACGATGCTATCGTCTACCAGTAGGCCCAAAGCCACTACCAAACCGACGATGCTGAGTTGGTTGAGTCCATACCCCAGCGCATTCAATAAAATCAACCCAATGGCAAGGGATAAGGGAATGGAAACCATGACGATAATTGAGGCACGGTTGCCCAAGGGGAGTAAAGTCACAAAAACTAAGGCAATGGCAATCAAAAAATCGATTCCCAGTCCACCCAATCGCCTATTGACATATTCTGCTTGATCGAAAGCAACAATTAGATCAATGTTGTCTGGCAATTTTTTGGTGCTTGAGGCGAGTAGGGGGCTGTATTTTTCTTGGACCTTGGAAATATTGGTGCCCTCTTTTAAGGCGGCAGTGACAAAGATGGTATGGTAACCATTGAGTCTTGTGATGTACTTGGTGTCCTCAAAAGCATCGCGAATGGTCGCCACATCTTTCAAAAGTATGTTTTTTCCCTGCAGGGAATACACTACGGTTTCGGCGATTTCATCGGCTGAATTGTAATTTCCACTTGTTTTTACATTGAAGGTTTTGTTGCCGGCATCTAGCTGACCTCCGGGTATGTTACTCAATTCACTTTTGATGCTGCCGATGAGCGCATTTAGGGGAATGTTTAAATTTGCTACTTTATCCAGTTGTAATTCAATCTTTACGAGTTGAGCAGGAAGTCCGTGGATTTTGACATTCTTCAATTCTGTAATGCTTTCTAGGTCTTTCTGTAGGCGATCGGCCTCAGTCTTCAGCGTCTCTCGAGAAGCATTTTCACTCACCAAAGCGATTTGAAGAATGTTGACATCGGAGGGCCGTACCTTTTTTACTTCGATGGAAAAAATTTCCGCTGGCAATTGGGGCCGAAGCGTATTGACTTCCCGAACGAGTTCTTGATACTTTTCATCTACATCCTCGTTGTAGTTGTATTCCACGAGGAGTATTGCAGCACCATCTTTGATTTCCGTTTCGATGCGCTTGATATTTTCGAGCGCATAGATGGTTTTTTCCAAGGGATCCACCACCAGTTCCTCCATATCTTCAGGACTAGCACCTGGATAAATGACAACGATGGGAAAATTGGGTGAGTTGATTACTGGATCCTCACTCCTTGGCATGTTCAAAAAGGTAGTCAATCCCAAGACCACAGTCATGAGAAAGATAACGAGCGTAAACTGGTAATTTTTTACCGCGAAATCAGAGATTTTCATCAGTTCTTAACTTGTATAGTGGAGCCATCCGACAAATAGGCACTTCCAGAGACAATGAGGTTGCTGTAATTTTCTAATCCACCAAGCACCTGGATGGAACCTGAGGTGATTTTTCCCAATTGAACTTTTACTTTTTTTGCTTTTTGCCCATCTACCACAAAGACATAGCCGCTGTCTCCATGGGCATCCAATACGGATTCAAAAGGAATCTCCCAGCCTTGGACTGTTTGGGAGGGTTGAATCCGAGCTTTTCCAAACATGCCTGATGCCAATGGAATTTCTTTGGCTGATTCTAGACTGATTTCTACCCAATAGGTACCGGTGAGCGGATCTGCAGATTGGCTTTTTTGTGTTACTTTGCCTGGTATCCAGTTGGACGATGCCGCAGCATTAATTTCAGCTTGGTCACCAATTTTGAGGGAACTCCATTGTTGATCACTCAAGGTTACCTTTAAGGTCCAAACACCCGAAGCAGCGCCATTGATTTGTAGGATTGGAGTACCTGAGACAACCAATTGACCTGGATTCACAAATTTTTTGAGAACAAATCCGTTTTTTGTGGCTCTGATTTGGGATTGGGCCAAGTTGAAATTCGCCGTATTCAATTGTTGTTCAGCGATGTCTACTGCTGTTTTTGAATTTTCAAATTGCTCTAATGTGGCCACAGAATCCATGTAGAGTCGTGCTGCACGCTGGTGATCTCGAAGCGCCTTCTCGTAAGCAAGTTTGGATTGGCGAACGCCGGCTTGAATTTCAGTTAAGTCTAAACTAGCTACTATTTGCCCTGTTTTTACGGCATCGCCTTCCTCCACGAGTATTTTAGAGACAATTCCACCTAGTTTAAACGAAAGGAGGGTTTCATCCTTGGTGCTGAATGTACCACTTCCAGTCACTGTGGTAGCCATATTGGAAAGTTGAAGCGAAAAAAGACTCACAGGAATGGCCTGACCTGCTTGCGGTGTGCTGATTTCGGGGGGCGTACTGCTACTGCATCCTAGAAGAAAAAGGATGGAAAATACAGGTAAAAGTGAATAGCGCTTTTTCATGGCTTAGTGGGTTTCAGTAGTGAGTTGGCGTTCGAGTTGTGCTAGTGCCATCTGTAGTTTGTAGGAACTGATGTTTTTTTGAAGTGCAGCTTGCGTGTATTGATTTCTTGCGTCTATGTATTCAAGCAAGGATTGGCTACCCTCTTTGAAACCTCGGTCCACCAGGTTGAGGTAGGCCGTAGCCGACAGCAGTTTCTTCTCTGATGATTGGAGGGAAGCGAGTAAGGTTTTTACCTCATTCCGTTGGGCTTGTAGTCCTAAGTTTAATTTCTGATTCACCAATTCTTTTTGCCGTTGGACCGCTTGCAAGCCGAGGACATTCCGTTGGATTTGGTTCTGATTTCTTCCCCCTTGAAATACCGGTATACTGAAGTTTAATCCCCACATGAGGTACTTGGATTGCGAATCAAAGTTCCAATCAAAGCCCTGTGAGCCCAAATCTGCATAGGTGGAGAGCTTGGGGATCCAATAGTTCTTTCCTGATTTAAGTACTGTTTCTTGGATCTTCTCCATGCTTTGTAGGGCACGTAGTTCCGAGTTTTGTGGGTGGAGGTCTTCGAGAAGTAGTTGGTCCAATCGACTCATATCGAGAGGAATATCTTCAAAGGGAACTGCCTGATCCAAGGGTCGATTGACCAGAAAGTTCAGGTATTGCGCAGCGTTATTCGTTTTTAGTTCCGCTTCAATTACTAAGGATTTTACCTGTTCCAATTCGCTTTCTGCACGCAAAAGAGCAGCAGGAAGTCTTTTCCCATTTTCTACTAGGGACTGGGTGTCCTTTAAGTTTTGCTCGACGAGTTGTAAAGTATTCTTTAGGATTTTGATGGAACTATGCGCAGTACAGAAATTGAAGTACGCTACACGAATGTCTTGGATGAGTGTGGCACGGTAGATTTCAACTTGGTAGTTGGTCCAGTTGACTTGTTCTTTTCGGATTTGCTGTTGGTAAATCAAATCTGTATGAAGCAGTGGAAGGGTGGTACGGAAGCGGGTATCGTAAAAATTATCAGGAAGTAATTGTTCTGAGACGTTGTCGATTTGAGGGAAATTGTTTGATGCAGTGAGTTTGTTTAAGGTTGAATAAACGGGGTTGAGCAAGTCTCCGACTGGAAAGGCGATGGTTCTACCTCCTTCAGCCAAGGTGTAACTTGCACCAAAGTCCATCGAAGGCAAAAAGAAACTATTTGCATCTTTTAATGCCAATAAACTTTGTTCCAGGCTCGCTTTTTTATCCTGAAGTACGAGGTTATTGGCCAATCCTTCTTTGACATAGGTGTCCAAAACCTGCTGTGCCTGGGTAGGAGTTACCAGGAAGAAAAGGTAAATGAATACTCCTGGAATTACGGCCCGAATTGGCCGAATCAATTGACAAGTCGCGTCTTTGATTTTCATGAGGAAAGTCTATCGAGAATACTGAAAAATTCATTTAAGCCATCTTTGACGATGGTGTCTTGGCGCTGAGCCAAGACTACCTCGCAGCGTCGGCGAATGCGTAGGGATACCATACCATGAACGGTGGACCAAACCAAAAAAGAAAGAGCTTCCTCTTCATGTCCTCGAAAAAACCCTTCATCTATGCATTCCTTGATGGTGGAACGTAGAAAATTGAAGGTGCCAAAGCCCTCTTTCCATTGCTCTTCGTTTGAATTCGAAACATGAAGGATGGGTGCATCTTTGATAAACATCAAGTCGTACATGTCTGGATTTTCTAACGCGAATTGCACGTAGATGGATCCCATTCCTTTCAATCGTTCCATGGGATTGGATAGGGAGGCCAATACTTCCATACGGCTCATCAATTGTTGAAAGCCTCCCTGGTGGAGGACATGAAAGATCTCGTTCTTGTCCTTGAAATAATGGTAGATACTGCCCGGGCTGTATTCAATCAAATCGGCTATGTTTCGAATAGAGGTTTTTTCTACTCCTTTCTCCAGGAATAGATTCTTGGCAGCAACTAAGATGCGCTCACGCAATTCTTCCTTTTCTCGTTCTTTTCGTTCAGCGATACCCATGGTTTATTTTGAATACCTAAAAATAAATGAACACTGTTCAAAATAAAAAAAATTAATTTATTTTTTTGAAAAAAAATGGAATAGTCCAAACAATAAAAAAAGCTCGACGTAATCGAGCTTTTTGAACTACAAGGTTTTTTGTTGTCTATAAACCTGTGTTATTTCTCCTCTGTATTCGGTTTTTTCAATACCAAATAGAAGCAATACAGCGTAACAGATAGGATAAGTCCTTGTGCTAGGAGCGATAGAATTAGCGC
>Ga0169931_10004303_pt1 | contig 22228 bp, 19 predicted proteins | sample Kivu_15m_20L_FD_129675 | JGI IMG/M metagenome (GOLD analysis project Ga0169931, IMG submission 129675) | Freshwater microbial communities from Lake Kivu, Western Province, Rwanda to study Microbial Dark Matter (Phase II) - Kivu_15m_20L... | ecosystem: Environmental > Aquatic > Freshwater > Lake...
CTAACAATGAAGTAAGTGTATTGTTGCTTGTTAAAGACATAAAATATCCTATCGTGGTATATACTGATATATAGTTGCGGGTTAAATGTGGTATTTGGTTTTTTAATACCTAAACTGCCTCATGTTATCATAATATTTTTTTGAGTCAACTATTTGACCAATTTTTTTTGAGAGGATGTGTTGTTTGGTATGGAAACCAGTTACAATCCTTCTATGTGTATGGTGTTGCGATTCAATGTTAATTTCATCACTAGATGAGCCACAACATTAGCATTTATTAAATACGTGCGATCGCAAACAGATAATGATATAAATCTTGTAGTGCGGACGTCCTGCTCGCAGCTTAATACATCTTGCCTGCTACCATACCTAATTAACTAGAATTCGCTATAAAGTATGAATTAATGTTAAGCAGATGCGCTGTGACAATGAAAGTGATAATTTTTATGTGTAAACCCTTAAGTTTCCCCCACACGTACAGGTGGCTGAGGTGTGGGGGTACTTATTAACTATTAGACAAACGTTCCAACTGCATTCTTTGCTCCATTTGGCGGAGAAAGTATCCTGTCATCATGGCCGATGCTAGAAGCCCGGCTAAATTATCCCTATCTGTTGTAACTTGCACATTGAAATTTTCTCCGGGAAGCATTCCCACCAGTCCTTGGACGTTTTGGGAAATTATGTGTTTAATTTCTGGAGTGACAGACTGAGCGACACGGGCTAGAACTTCAGGAGGCTGATGCTGTAAATATTTGAGTAACTGATTAGGATTTTCCTCAAAATTGTCGTTCAGAAGCTGATGGGGGTTTTCCTCAGAGTTGTCATTCAAAAAGTCAGGGTCAAACACCATTGGCAAATTTTAGCTGAGTTGCTGATTCTACTCTAAACCATAGTACAAGAGTAGTGCAATTGATTAACTGGGAACAGGGAAGACTAAATGTTAATCAGCAGGTTTTAATTCTTCTGTAACTGTGAGGTCTAGTTGTAGTTGTTCTTCTGGTTGGCGGTGTTCTAATGTTTGGGGTAGTTGTTCAATTTGGAAATACTGATGAAACCTTGGTGTAACTTGTAGTAAATAAGACCGAGAATCATTGTCTCGGCGTTTGCGGACAAAACCGAGTTCTACCAGTTCAGGGACGTGTTGGTATACTCCTGAACCCCGCAATTCAATTAAATCGCTTTGAAGTATGGGGTTATTTAAAGCGATCGCTGCTAATGTCCTGAGTGCGCCAGTGCCTAATTCTACAGGAATCAATGTTTGTACTAAGTCATGAAAATCTGACCGCAGTTGTAGACTGTAACCAGTGGCGGTTTCTACTACTTCCAAGGCACTATCTCGGTGAGCATAATTATCCATGAGTTCCATGATGCCTTGTTCAGCTGTGCGGCGATCGCATCCTGCATAATCAGCTATTTCGCTGAGGGACAAAGGCTTACCTTTTAAATACAGAATCGCTTCTATCTTAGTTGCTGTAGTCATTTAATAGCACGTTCTACATTTTCTACAGATGCTTGACAAGCATGACCGTTTAAATCATTCACAAATTTAAATTCTGCTCGTAACGGAAAGTTGACCGGAGCAGTTGGTTATGTTAATTATAAATTTTCGCATTTTATTTAAGTCTTAAGGTCTTCTTTAGGAGAGAACGGAAAATCTCGGTTTACCCTAAAGATAAAAGGATCTGCAAGAGTTAGCCAAACATAATTTATGACACTACAAAGCTTTGGTGTGATTGGATTAGCCGTAATGGGCGAGAATATAGCTCTCAACGTTGAGCGTAATGGCTTCCCAATTGCAGTTTATAACCGCTCCAGAGAAAAAACAGATGGATTTATGGCGCAGCGTGCGCCCGGAAGGAACGTTAAAGCTGCCTTTACCTTAGAGGAGTTTGTCGCATCATTGGAACGTCCCCGCAAAATTCTGGTGATGGTGCAGGCTGGTAACCCAGTGGATGCGGTGATCGCCCAACTCAAACCCTTGTTAGATGAAGGTGATATTATTATCGACGGTGGTAACTCTTGGTTTGAAGATACAGAGAGACGCACTCAGGAATTAGAACCTGCTGGATTGCGTTTTCTGGGTATGGGTGTGAGTGGTGGAGAAGAAGGTGCCCTCAATGGCCCCTCACTTATGCCTGGTGGTACACCGAGTTCCTATGAGTATCTATCACCAATTTTCAACAAAATTGCTGCCCAAGTAGATGATGGTCCCTGTGTCACCTATATTGGACCTGGTGGTTCTGGTCACTATGTAAAAATGGTACACAACGGCATTGAATACGGCGATATGCAGTTAATTGCAGAGGCCTATGATCTGCTCAAGAATGTAGCAGGATTAGATCATAATCAGCTGCATGAAGTGTTTAAGGAATGGAACACCACAGATGAACTTAATTCGTTTTTGATTGAGATTACATCTAATATTTTTCCTTACATTGACCCAGAAACCAAAAAACCTTTGGTAGATTTAATTGTTGACGCAGCCGGTCAAAAAGGAACTGGACGTTGGACGGTACAAACTGCTTTAGAATTGGGTGTAGCTATTCCCACCATTACCGCAGCAGTTAATGCCAGGATTATATCTTCTATTAAAGAGGAACGGGTAGCAGCATCTCAAAGCCTAACAGGCCCTAGCTCTAAATTCGACGGAGACCGGAAGGACTTTGTTAACAAGGTGCGTGACGCTTTGTATTGCTCCAAAATCTGTTCTTACGCTCAAGGGATGGCGCTGTTACATACAGCTTCCAAAACATACAACTGGAATTTAAACTTGAGTGAGATGGCACGGATTTGGAAAGGTGGTTGTATTATTCGCGCCGGCTTCCTGAATAAAATTAAGAAAGCTTTTAACGAAAATCCTGCTTTGCCTAATCTACTGCTAGCACCTGAATTTAAGCAGACTATTCTCGATAGACAAGATGCTTGGCGAGAAGTGATTATGACAGCAGCAAAAGTGGGTATCCCAGTTCCTGCCTTTAGTGCTTCTTTAGATTATTTTGACAGCTATCGCCGCGATCGCTTACCCCAAAATCTCACTCAAGCACAACGCGACTACTTCGGCGCACATACTTACCTACGTCTTGACAAGCCAGGAACATTCCACACTGAGTGGGTTCCCATTGCTGAAGCTAAAAAGTAAACTTTCACGCCTTGACCAAGGGTAATAGTCAAAGTTTGCATTGTTGAAATTAGATATTTAATAAGTGACTCTGAGTTTCAGAGTCACTCTTTATCTACATATGTATTCATCACATCATCACACCATTAAATGGGATAAGCGCATATAGAGGGCAGCTATCGCCTGATAATTGAGATTTACAGCAATTTTGGCGATGCAACAGCGCTGATTGTAGCAAATGTACCGTGAATATTAGGATTTTATATCTTTGTGAGAGAGGCAGTTTTTGACTTGGTGACAATCAGACAACTGCTAACTCTACATCAGATACAACACTCAGAAATTTTGCCTCACTGGAGGTTTAAGCATTACCATGGGAATTTTCCATCAAGTTTAAGCGAAGCGTCCACTACCCCGATGTAGTATTGGGCTGTCTAGTTCGCTGACTTGGGCTTGATATTGAGATGACTGTTGCGAACCAGAAGAGCATGACAACATCTGAGATAAGCGATTGAGCTTTGCTTGGCAGTTAAAGGCAAAGGAACTAAAGACTAAACTTGAAACTAAAAGTGAAATCGTAGCTCGCATAACAGATGTTTATGTTTGAAATCTCCTATCTAATGTTATCGATCCTCTCATACTTTTTCCGGAAAATGAACAAAAAAGTATTGTACTTTACTGAAATAAAGTTACTTTGACGATATATCAAGGCTTTCAGCTAATAACCAACCACCAGCATGATTGAAGTGACCCCAAATAGTCAGCAGTTGCTCATGCACAGCAGCTTGTAATTGCTCTTGTATATGCGATCGCAAAGTCACAATCTGCCAAGTTTGCCCATGATATGCAGCTGGTGCAATGATGGTAAAATGATAGTCTTCCTGGTTTAAACGCTGGAAAACTCCGGTAAAACATTGGCTATGACTGCTTACCACCGGTTGAAATACTTGGTGGTCATACCTATTTGACGATTCCCATGGGTAATTACCACTTAATGGATAGGCTTGAAAGTGATTTAAGTAATACAATTGCCAATTCCGCCATTGTGGATTTTGGGGTGATATATCTAAATTAAATAGAGGTACAACACAGGCAGGAGCGTGTAAATCTTGTAACAAATACGTTTGTAGTTGCCTAACAGGTAAATCTCTAGGCTGACATTTCAAATCCACGCACATAGCCGCGGCCATTCCTGCGGCTTGACCGATATTCATCACCACTGGTTGTAATCTAGTTGACCCATTAGCAATATGAGATACAGAAATATTTTTTTCACAAACCAATAAACCATCTGTTTCCAGAGGAACTAAGCAACGGTAGGGAATAGTAAAGGGTGTACCAGTCCAACGTCCCCCCCAACGAATTGATTTAGGTTGCAATGACAAGTGGAACTGAGGATAATGATGGTCATTGGCATAGTTACCAATGGCGATGGTATCGGGAAACAAAGATGCTACCCTACCGCAGCCCATAGGCAAAATATCCTGTTCTGTCACAGTAGTTAGTCCCACCAAGCGGCGACTCTCCCGGTAGTAAGGATGCAAAGCCAAAGCAGTAGAGTGAGAGGGAAAAACTGATTCAGCCAAGCCAAAGCGCCTACCCAAATTATTTTGGATAAAATGGGCAAAGTTTTGGCTATGCCAGCGACATTCTTGCAAAAATTCTTGTTTAGCTACTTCTGATTCTACTAAACGCCCTACACCTTCCCCATAATCATTACCACAAATAGGCCAATTGATCATAAATCGACCACCTGGTAAGCGCCCATAATTCAAAAATTTTTCCGCACCATAGTTATCCCAAGCACCTGCAAACAAAGCAGGATCATAATTCAGCCCGCGGGGAATTTCGGGCGCAATTGCTTCCCCAAAATCTTGCATCACCACTACCCAAGTAGGGGCTTGCACAGGATACTTTTCTGTGAGATGATTAAGACATACAGGAGCGCTCTTTTCCCCCCATGCTGATTGTAATTCCCAGCCCCAACGGTGAGGTATTTCCGCCAAAGCCAATAAATCCCCTAATTCTGTACCATCAAGAACAATCTTGGCTGTAACAGTAAAGTCTGCAAACCGCACACCAGTTATACAATTACCTTGCTGCAATACTTCTTTTGGTACTTGTCCAGAAATCCAGTGCAGATTAGATAATTCTTGTACCCAATCAGCAAAAATCTTGGCTCCCATGCGGGGGTCATAACTAAAAAAACTAACCCAACTATTATTTAATCCTCCTGGCTGACGCTGGCGTAATTCTTGTAAATACCGCCCCCACAACCCTGTCTGAAAAGCTACCAATTCATTACCATCAGGAGCGGATACTCCCGCAGAGGTGAGCATTCCCCCCAACCAAGCAAATTCACTCACTAGAATAGTTTTTGCTCCCTGTCGCGCCGACTGGATAGCCGCAGCTGTTCCACCGGTTCCACCACCAACTACTAAAACATCGGCTGTGTATGTTGTTTGGGTCATGGTAAAATTTTTGTGTCTGTAGAACTGTTGGATATACAACGTTCAAGCCATGAATGGCGATCGCTACCCATTACAAAACTTATCAGCAGGCGTGTAGGAAGCGATCGCGCCCAATCCCAAAATATCAAAAATTTTAATTCATCCGTAATCCGGGCAAACAAGATAACAGTAGAAAATATTTATAGCAGTTCTTGATATTTTGGGATAAGCCTGTTCCGGGACACCCCAGAGCAAAGCTGATGATTGATTTGAGAATCGCTATTTTGTTTCCATCTACCCTCAAGCTAAATGTCCATAACGTTAATTTTCATTGCCCTCCTAGCCTTCTACCTGGCGTGGAATCTCGGCGCTAACGATGTCGCCAACTCCATGGGAACCTCTGTCGGTTCCCAAGCCATCACTCTGAAACAGGCAATAATCATGGCTGGGATTTTGGAATTTACAGGGGCGGTATTATTTGGCCAGGAAGTATCCCAAACCTTAGCCACAAAAATTGCCAACCCCACCTTATTCGCTCCTACACCAGAGATTTATGTAATTGGTATGGTGACAGTATTAATTACCTGTGGTTTGTGGCTGCAAATTGCCACCTCTCGCGGTTTACCTGTGGCCTCATCTCATGCGGTTGTGGGTGCGATGGTTGGATTTAGTTGGGTAGCTGTGGGAGTTGATGGAATTAATTGGTGGTCTATCAGCTTAGTGGCTCTGGGCTGGATTGTCACACCCATAATCAGTAGTGTGATAGCAGCCCTATTCTACAGTCAAATTAAGCATTGGATTTTAGAGCAACCAAATCCACTAGCACAGCTACAACAGTGGATTCCCTGGCTGAGTGTAATTCTGTTGGGGGTATTTGGTGTAATTGTTCTGCCTTCCTTAACCCAACCCCTAACTAATTACTTGAATGAGGAAATCGGTTTAAACTTACCTAACTACGATCTTCCCTTATTCACAGGTGTCATTGCAGCCGTTGTACTCACGGTAATTAGTTGGCGACAGTTGCCAGATGTAGAGAATAATATAGACAAAATAAACAAAGGGGAAATGATTCTCACTCATGTAGAAAATTTATTTGCTCGGTTTCAGGTCATCAGTGCTTGCTTTGTGGCCTTTGCTCATGGTTCTAATGATGTTGGCAACGCGATCGCACCTTTAGCTGCCATAGTGTATACAAATACCACTGGTAATATACCTATAAATGGAATTACCATTCCTATGTGGATTCTGATCCTGGGAGGTGTAGGTATTGTCGCTGGTTTAGCTGTGTGGGGTAAAAAGGTAATTGCCACGATTGGGGAAAACATAATTCCCTTGCAGCCTAGTAGCGGATTTTGTGCCGAACTGGCTACCGCTACCACCATTCTACTAGCCTCCCGCTTAGGTTTACCTGTTTCCACTTCCCATGCTCTTGTAGGTGGTGTTATTGGTGTGGGATTGGTGCAGAATATCAACTCAATTCAATTGCCAACTTTACAAGGTATTGCAGTTGCATGGCTAATTACATTTCCCGTGAGTACCATCTTCAGCATTGCCATCTTTAGTACTGCCAGGATTGTATTGCTTTAAAATTAATTGGTTTAATTGGTGATCTATGTTCATGAATTGACATTTCCTGGGCTTTTCTCTGAAAAACCCAACTGCTAAAACAGCCTAAACAAAGTTAGTTTTGGCAAAATAGCCGTTAATTCATTAAAATAGTGTACAAGGGATAGTAATACTTTTCTTGGCTTTTCTTGGCTGTGAAATCCTAGTTTAACACCTATTGATCATGCCGACTGTCACATACTTTACATCCTGCGTAAATTAACATAAAAAAACTATAACTTTAACTATGTGGCTGTGGCAATGCAGTTATTGATAAGCTTTTGCCCATTACTGTTCTTAGTCAACAAGTACTGGGAGTGGCTGTAAAGTTTGGATTTTTCTACAGATTTAAATAACTTTGATGTCAGGTATATACATGATTTTCGAGTAAAATAAATGACAGACTTTGCGAAGTTTGTATTTAGAATGACAAAATTAGACAGAAAAATTACATTTATGTACGCAACTTCTGCTAAAGTTTTAAACTTACCTGACCCAATACATAAAATCAGTATCAGTGTCCAGGAAGTTCACACAAAGCAGCTTTATCTTCAAGGTGTTAGAGGTTAGAAGCTAATGGGGCGATTTGAGAAGCGACCAGACAATCCGCGCGTCAGAGGCGAGCTATCCAGAGCAGCAGAGACGGCTTTATGGGCTGTAGTAGAGGATTTAGAAAGACTCCAGCAAAATGTCCTCAGATCGTTACACGAAGAAATCAAACGGCTGCAAGGGGAAAAAACTCGTTTATCTGACGAAATCCAGGAGTTATTAGCGGAAAAGGAACACTTACAACAGGTCAAGCAAATTACCGGACAGCAGGTGTTAATTCGTCAATTATCAGAGGCCTTAGCAAAGCATATATCCTCGCAACTGCAATTATCTCTGGCCAATTTAGTCAGCAAGTCAGTAGAAGGTAATTCCCATAACTCAGGAGGGGATAATCATCAGAATGCTGAACAAATGCTTGGTACTTTGAACGATACTCTGACCAGTACCTTTAATTCTTTACAACAAGAGTTGAAAAATTATCAAAATAATCTTTCCCAACAGTTGTCCCGGATGCAAAGTCAACAGCAGCAGGGAGAAGCCATTGTGGAGGAGCTTATTAATCATCTACGCAGTGAACTAGTAAAAACAAAAGAGGAAATCTCTCCAGCAAATCTCAAAGCATCACCGCCTACTATTTTGCAAACAACAGAGCAAGAACCGCCTCATTCTTCTCAGACATATTTACAGTTAGAAGAGATTACAACTAGCACCACTGAGAATTTATCTGACGAGACAATATCACCAAGTGAACCAATATCGGTACTGAGTGGGGATTTGTCCTCGGAGCAGAATCAACCAGCCCCACAGTCACCAAGTGAACCAATATCGGTACTGAGTGGGGATTTGTCCTCGGAGCAGAATCAATCAGCCCCACAGTCACCAAGTGAACCAATATCGGTACTGAGTGGGGATTTGTCCGTTAATGAGAGTAAATCCCTCACTTCCGAACCAGCAACCAAGCAAGATACAAAAGCTGAATTATCACAGTCATCTAATCCTGGGGTTGTTTCTCCGATTCAAATAGGTTTCTTGTTGGTTGTGTTGTCAACGGTGGTGTCATCGCTGCACAACATAGTCATCAAAGGTATGTTTTATAAAGCCTACGACAATTCTGGAGTTTTAGAGATACACGGAATTGTTTCGCCAAGCCTTGGGAATATACTGTTAATTTTAACCTTACGCTTACTGGTAGTTGTACCAATAATGTTACTATTAGCCCCTATGATGTATCCACAAGTATGGCAAGATATGCAAAGTCTTGTGGCATCATTAAGTGGCAATTCTGCCCTAAATAGTGGTTTAAAGCAACGGAAAACTTTACCTTTGAGTATAGCCAGTGGTTGCTTTTTGTTTTTATCTCAAGTTTTGCTCTACTTTGCTATTGGTCAGGTAGCAACTGGAACAGCGATCGCTTTATTCTTTGTTTACCCCATGATTGGCGCTCTTCTCTCGTGGTTACTGTTTCGCCATCGTCCTAGTACATTCCACTTTGCCACTATAGCTGCTATTTTTTGTGGTGAATTACTGGTATTAGGCGGTTCTCCAAATGTGGGTCTGGTCAATTTTTTCCTGGGAACTAGCATCGCTATTTTGGCTGGGGTGGCTTTTGCTGGCTACGTGATTCTGACGCGCATATGTGCCAGTAAGCTGCATCCAGTATCTTTTACATTAGTTAACTTTACCACTATGTTGCTATTGAGCTTGATTTGTTTGATCCTACCTTGGCCAAAGAATTTGAGTGTTGCTGTTCAGCAGCCTAACTTGCTGGAACTGATTTTGAGTGCTTTTATTTTGGGCGTTCTCACTCTCCTAGGCTATGTACTCAACAATGTTGGTATTCGCAAATTGGGTGCGTTGCGGGCGACGATTATCGGCGCTGGTGTCCCAATTTTAACTGTAGTTTTTGCCGGTTTGATACTTGAGGAAACCTTGACAGTTGTACAAATTATGGGAGTGCTGTTCGTAACTTTTGGGGTAGCAGCTTACAGCTTTGAGAAAATGCGGACTCAGGTTAAACCTTCTCATTCTGAAAATTAAATCACGGTTTTTCATGGATCGTTACACGCAATTAGCCATCAAATAAGCGTGGTAATGGGTGTTAAAAACCCCAATTTTTTTGTTATTCATTTAGGGAGATATAGCCCTTTTTCGTATAGTGAGATACAAATGTAAATGATAAACGTTTTGTAGTGCAGGCATTTTCCATGCTATGAGTATACCTCAGTTGGCCAAAATTCGCCATACTATAGCTTTTTTGGCTATCTTTTCCAGAGCAAATAATTAATTTAAATTACACTCATGGATGGGAGTAAATATCAGGAAATCTTGACAAATGGTTGCAAATTAGCCATTTAGATGTTACTTATAGGGGTATTGGCAACAAATTACTTTATACAAAATTAACCTCAAAACAAACGAAAGGAGAATATGATTTTGTAGTAAACTAAAAGGTATTTTCAACTGGGAATTAACGTACTTATTCAAAGTAGATAATTATCCGGGCAATCCAACACCAATAAAACCCAAAAACACCACAAGTTGTAATCGGTGCATTCTTGATTTACACAATATGGACAAACCCACCAATATTTGTTGTTTGATTAGGTTACCTACTCCTAAATAGTTCCCAAGCAAAGCTCCAAATCTTTAGACAGCAAATAGTCATACAATACAGCTGTTGGATGCAGACAGAGAGGGACAAAAGTAACTATGGTGTTAAATTCCCCAAAACTTTGGAGTTAAAACATTCTCTCTCTCAGGTTGGGACTAAGGACATGGGGTGTAATTGGGTGTATGCTGCTGAGTTCTGTGTGACTAGTAAATCTGTAAACGTGCTATTCAATTGTTGTCTGTAAATATGAGTAACGATATAGATCTGATTAAGCGTCTTAGCCCCAGTGCGATGGATCAGATCATGCTTTATCTGGCTTTCAGTGCGATGCGGACCAGTGGGCATAGGCATGGAGCATTCCTAGATGCAGCCGCAACGGCAGCTAAGTGTGCCATATACATGACCTATTTAGAGCAAGGACAAAATCTACGGATGACCGGTCACTTGCACCACTTGGAACCAAAACGGGTAAAAATAATTGTAGAAGAAGTCAGACAGGCGCTGACAGAGGGCAAATTGTTAAAGATGCTCGGTTCTCAAGAACCCCGGTATCTGATTCAGTTGCCTTATGTGTGGATGGAAAAGTTTCCTTGGCAACCAGGAAGATCCCGTGTGCCTGGTACAAGTCTCACCAGTGAAGAAAAAAGGCAAATCGAGCAAAAACTACCCATTAATCTGCCTGATGCTCAATTAACCACTTCTTTTGACTTTCTGGATCTAATTGAATTTTTGCACAAGCGATCGCAGGAGCTATTGCCACCTGAGCATCAAATGCCTTTGAGCGAAGCCTTAGCAGAGCATATCAAACGTAGGCTACTATACTCCGGTACTGTAACTCGGATTGATTCGCCTTGGGGAATGCCGTTTTATGCTCTTACCCGCCCTTTCTATGCTCCAGCAGACGACCAGGAGCGTACATACATCATGGTGGAAGATACTGCCCGGTATTTCCGAATGATGAAGGATTGGGCAGAAAGGCGGTCAAACACCATGCGAGCTTTAGAAGAGCTTGATATTCCAGCAGACAAATGGGAGCAAGCTATGGAAGAGTTAGATGAAATCATTCGGGCTTGGGCAGATAGATATCATCAAACTGGTGGTATTCCCATGATTTTGCAGATGGTGTTTGGCAGAAAAGAAGATTGATAGTTAAACCGTACTGTCTCCAGCAAGGCGATCATGGCTATCACAGAATAGGCTGGACTTACAGCCAGCCTAAAAGAATTCGTCAACTTAATAGCAGTCTATTTTATAGACTTTGTGGAATCACCTCAAAAGAGGGACTAAGTTTAGTGGGGGCTAGATTTTGTGGTGTAAATGCAGGTGAGAAGCCACCAACACGGTCACTGGCATCAATACAAGTATCCATTGCCTGGGTAGGTGCCATATCAATCTCACTAAGTAAACCCACCACACATTGAGAAAAACGATCAGGTAACAAGCTACGACCACAATAATTTAAAACTGTTGTATTAACAGCTTCTGGAGTATTCCTGGCGATACCAACCACACAACTAGAAAAGTTTTGGGGTCGCCGGGCTTGCTCGCAAGAAGAAAGAGCATCTACAACACTAATTTGGGTTTGCTTATTGATTTTAACCACACAAGCAGACAAGTCTCGCGGACGGACTGCTGCTGCACATCCCTGTGATACTGCTTGTTCTGTTATGCCCAACTTCAAGAGTTGAGCCGTACAAAGACGGTAATCGTTGGCGTAAGAGGTAGTTACTGCCATACTCGGAGTCATCATTGCCAACAGTCCAGCTACAGCCAAAACAGGCGTTGTCAGCCCAATGGTTACAGTCTTGAATATTGTGACAGCTAAACCGGCTGTTTGGTTCCCAACTTTACTCAGATTTTTGTTGCTCATTGCCTTTGTTTAAATACCGAAAGTTATGTTAACTCAAATGTACAGCAACTTTTGGTACAGACCACCCAATAATAGCAGGTAGATATTGGCTACATAGTCAAGACAAATAACTTTTTCAGCAAACCCTAGCCAGTATAAAATACAGAGTATATTGTATAACGAGCTAAAACCCGGCTGCAACCTTTCTGTGGCTTGATTACTTCGTTCTTTTATTTGCCATCTTGATCAGCAAAAGTTGTGAGGTTTAACATATGAAATTTGGCATTGACATCGCGCACAATTCTCCTCCAGACACCGGTGCTGTAGGGATCAAATCTGAGGATGTTTTGACTAGAGATGTCGGGAACAGGGTGATTTCCAAATTACGCGCCCTGGGACATGAAGTAATACCGTGTAAACCAGATAGGTCTACTTCCGTCACCAATTCACTATTTCAAAGAATCAATACAGCCAATACCAACAGAGTTGACGTTTTTGTCTCCATACACTTCAACGCTTTCAATGGTTTAGCTAATGGTACGGAAGTATTTGCAGCTAGTCAAGCGGGAAGACAAATTGCCCAACCAGTGTTAAATGAAATTGTCAAATTAGGGTTTTTTAATCGTGGAGTGAAAAGTGGGAACCACTTATATGTTTTGAGAAATACCAGGATGCCAGCAATTCTGATAGAATGCTGTTTTGTCGATTCACCAAGGGATATGAATATCTTTGAATCAGAAGCAACTGCTAATGCTATTGTCAAAGGCTTGACCGGTGAATTGCCTACCAATCCCGTTAATCCCGTACCTGATGAAGAGTTGAATACAGACACTACAGTCATTAGATTGCAAAGAGCCTTAAATCAGTTAAAAATCGAGGATAGCAATGGTAAGCCCTTGGCTGAGGATAATATCATAGGCCAGGCAACTAGATCGGCAACAGTTAACTTTCAGAATGTTGTGGGACTAGCACCAACGGGAGTTGCAGACGCAAACACCTGGAATGCAATTAACTTGATTTTAGCAAAACGAATAGTCAGACCTCATCATGCTGGTGGTGCGGTTGTTAGATACATACAATTCCGTTTAGGTGCTGATGCTGATGGTGTCTATGGTCCCCAGACAGGAGCGGCCATTAGGAAATTTCAAAGGCAAAATGGTTTACTGGCAGATGGTATTGTGGGGAGAATGACCTGGGGAAAATTCATTGGTTAGTATAGACGGTAGCGGGCAAAATGCCCGCAATACAAAATTTATTAAACTAAGCCGGTCAGTCACCCGACCGACTCGTCTCCAAAACCGTACATGAGACTTTCACCTCATACGGCTCCTCAACCGATTTCTTAGATGGGGTGCGGAATGTGGGTTATATATACCTATGAAAATCCCCCAGTATAACTACTAGGGGTAAAAATTACTAATTAATTAACCCAGTGACCACGCTAACCAGCATTAGCCAAGAGTAACTCTCGCTGTTCTGACCTAGTGATTCTCACTTGATTGTCATCATCAACATCAGCAATAGCTATGACTCCATCGGTAATTTCTCCAGATAGCATTGCTTCAGCCAGAGGATCTTCCAACAACCGCATAATCGCTCGGCGTAAAGGTCTAGCACCGTAACTAGGACTATAACCCTCTTCTACCACACGGTCTTTAAAGCGTTCTGTCACCTCTAAAGTGATTCCCTTTTCAGTCAAGCGGGTAGCAACCTCACGGAGCATAATATCAGCAATTTGCTTGACTTCATCTTTAGAAAGCTGAGTGAAGACAATAATATCATCCAACCGGTTGAGAAACTCAGGACGGAAATAAGCCTTCAGTTCCTCATTAACTAAGGTGCGAATACGGTTATAACTAGCATTAGCTTCCGTCTCGAACTCAAACCCTAAACCACCACCACCTTTTTCAATCACCTTAGACCCAATGTTAGAAGTCAGAATAATCAGAGTATTCTTGAAGTCCACTTTCCGACCTTTCGCATCAGTCAAGTGTCCGTCATCCAACAGTTGCAGCAGCATATTAAATACATCCGGGTGCGCCTTTTCGATTTCGTCAAAAAGCAGCACCGCGTAAGGTCTACGGCGCACAGCTTCCGTGAGTTGACCGCCTTCTTCGTACCCTACATAACCAGGAGGTGAACCAATCAGCTTAGAAACTGTATGTCCTTCCATATATTCAGACATATCTAGACGAATCAAAGCTTCTTCAGCACCAAAGAAGTAAGAAGCCAAGGATTTGGCTAATTCAGTTTTACCCACTCCGGTAGGACCAGAGAAAATAAAACTAGCGATGGGACGACGGGGATTTTTTAACCCCACTCTAGCTCGACGGATAGCACGAGACACAGCCGTAACTGCTTGTTCTTGACCTATTAACCGCTCATGTAGTGTGTCTTCTAGGTGTAGCAGCAACTCTGACTCAGATTCTGTGAGCTTGTTCACTGGTACCCCTGTCCAAGCAGAGACGATTTGAGCAATATCTTCCTCATCAACGATGGGCGGCTTGACAAATTCCTGATTTTCTGCATCTGCTTGCAGTTCTGCTTCGAGTTTCACTTCCTCGTCTCGCAGTTGTGCTGCTCTGTCAAAATTCTGGACTCTCACCGCGTCCTGTTTGGCTTTACTTACACTGACTAATTGCTGCTTCAGTTCTTGATTAGCAGAAATGCGGGAGTTACGCAGACGCACACGAGAGCCTGCTTCATCAATCAAGTCAATTGCTTTATCTGGTAAAAAGCGATCGCTAATATAACGATCCGACAACTCAGCAGCAGCGACAACAGCCGCATCAGAGATATGTACTTTGTGGTGCTGCTCATAGGCTCCACGCAAGCCGTAGAGAATTTCAATAGTTTCTGGTACAGAGGGTTCCCCCACCAGAATTGATTGGAAACGACGCTCTAAGGCTGCATCACGCTCAATATGCTGACGATACTCATTTAAAGTGGTGGCACCAATACATTGCAATTCACCCCGTGCTAAGGCAGGTTTGAGAATATTGGCTGCGTCTAAGCCTCCTTCCGTACCACCAGCACCAACTAAGGTGTGAACTTCGTCAATCACCAAAATAATATTACCTGCAGAACGCACTTCTTGCACTATCTTCTTCAGACGTTCCTCAAAGTCACCACGAAAACGGGTTCCAGATACCAATAGCCCCATATCCAGGCTAATCACTAGCTTATCTAGCAGAACTTCGGGAACATCCTGATGGACGATGCGTTGAGCTAAACCCTCAGCGATCGCGGTTTTCCCCACCCCCGGTTCCCCGATTAACACCGGATTATTCTTTGTCCGGCGACCGAGAATTTGAATAGTCCGCTCAATTTCCTTTTCTCGACCAACTACAGGGTCAAGCTTACCCTCTTGGGCTAATTTAGTTAGGTTTCTGCCAAATTCTTCTAGACTGAGGTTTTGGGTACGCTTTGAACCCCCACCTGTGCTAGCAAACACTGACGTACCTTCCCCCAAACGACGGATCACGTTGCTGCGGATATTCTTCAGGTCAACCCCCAGATTTTGTAGCACTTTGGCCGCCACACCTTCACCAGCCTCTGTCAAACCTAAAAGCAAGTGTTCAGTGCTGATGTAGTTGTGTCCCAGGTTATTAGCTTCCCTAAAGGATTGCTCAAATAAGCTTTTCACCTTGGGAGTAAAAGGAATTTCTGGTGGTACAAAACCAGAACCTTTACCAATAATTTTTTCAACCTCTCGGCGTGCTTCCTTCAAATTCACACCTAATTCGGACAGCACTTTAGCAGCAACCCCAGTCCCTTCTCCCATTAAACCCAGGAGAATTTGTTCAGTTCCTACAAAATTGTGTCCCAGGCGACGTGCTTCCTCCTGGGCTAACATAATTACTTTAATGGCTTCGGAAGTGAAGTGTTCAAACATAGCGGGTTATTGCTCCCTTGCTGCTTTGGGCTTTGGGTGGGCTAAATCTTCACCCTAATTTAAACTTTTTTGTATTTTCTTAAAGATAATGTATCTTTACTTAAATTTACATGGCTGTGGTGAGAGCCGTATGAGGTAAGGTGTGTTTGCCGTCATAATTAATCATTGCCTAATTGAGAGATGATTGACTCTAGAACTGGGATGAGATGATCATCCAACTAAAGGTATAAATCATGTCTGATCTACACGGAAATAGCAAGGATCAACAACATCCCCTTTACAACCGCGATCGCCCCTCTATTGATATTCTACTCCGTCAAGAGCCAACAGACTACAATTTAGCCGAATTAGCTAGATTAAAAATTCGTTATCAAGGCTTTCCAGGAGCTAGAGACATCCAACGAGACCTTGATCAAGTCTTGCAGCAGTGGGGTTTAACGGAAGCGGAACTTTTTGCCAAAACCCGCCAAATCCACAGTGCGGGAGGAATTTATCAAAGTCGCGGTAAAAAAGAAGAGCAAGATTGGAACTAGTCATTGGTCATTGGTGATTACTTTCTTTCCTCTCCATACTTCCGCAACTCCTTGAGTAATTTTTCTTGAGATGATTCTGGAATTACTGAATTAACCATTGGTTGGGGATTTGCTTCCCAAATATCAGCAGCAGGTGTGGGTTTTACATTCAGCGCCTGTTGTCTCGACTTGGTGGGGGAAAGCTCAATCTTGGGTGTACTAACAGGAGGCTGCTTAATAGTTGGTTTCTTCACCACAGGCTGCTTAACAACAGGTTGGCTAACAGCTGTTTTGAGAGAATCTAAAGTAGCCCCTACCTTTACTTGTTGCTGCATCTGTTCTGTAGAAGACACCAAGCTACTTAAACCATTCACCAATTGCAATAGATTTTGTCTAAAAGCTGGATCACCTGTTAATTCGTCTAAATCCGATGTAATCTTTTGGGTATTGGCAAAAGTTACCCTGGCTGAATCTAAGGTTTGCTGCATGAGCAATAAAGTCTGAGGGTCAGTTAAGGTTTGAGAAGCATCCCGTAAATTAGCTGACGCTTGGGCTGCATTGGCGGAAAGGCTTTCTAAATTCTTCAGTAATTCCCCTTGGGTCAGTTGACTAACCGCAGGCGACAGACTACTGACCGTCACCCGGAGTTGATTGCTAGTTTCGGTAATATTGTTTAAAGCACCAACCAAAGAACTGCGATTACTCGTCAATAGTTCATCTAAGTTATTCAACAACCGATTAGCTTGATTGGCTGTAGAACTAAATTCACTGGCTGTCGCCCCTAATTGATCTACCGTTTTCGTCGCGGATGTAGTCAATTTATTTGTAGCTTGTTGTACTGAATTGGCCGTATTGGCAAATGTCCCTAGTTGTTTTTCAAAGCTTTTGCTCAAACTTTGGAAATCTTGACTAAGGGATGCAACATTTGTGGCTGCTACTGTGGATCTTTCTAACAGTCGATTCAGTCTCTGATAAAATTCTGGCTCATTATATGTAGTGGCTAAATTCGTGGCCGTGCGAATCAGTTCATCAACACTAATACCAATTTCACCTTGTAAGCGAGAACCATCACAAATAATCACACTCTCATCACAATCATTATCTAATGGTTTAGCGATCGCCTCCCCAGTAGGTATAGATTTTTTCGGTGTAATGTCGATAATACTTTCGCTAATTAATCCACTTTGATTAGCTTCAATTAGCACCTCACTGGGAATCATTAAGTCAGTTCGAGTAATTTCCAGTTCTACATCTACCGCATTTGAGCCGGCTTTAACCCCAGAAATATTACCTACTTTCACCCCCCGATACCGGACTGGTGCGCCTTTTTGCATACCACCAGCATTAGCAAATTCTACTATAAACTTATATGAATTGCTACTAGCTGTAAATCTATTCAACCACAGCACAATCATCACAAATGCCCCTAAACCCAGTATAATCAACAAACCCACCGAGCCTTCTCTTAATGTGCGCCTAGAAGCAAAACTATTAGTTATATCTCGCATATTTTTTCTCCATCCACCTACCCAGCTACCTGAATCGGTCCATCTATACTGCCAGTAATAAATTGTCTCATCAAGGGATGTTCTGTATTATCCATATCACTAACAGTACCCTGCCATTGCACTTTACCTTGATAAAGGAACACTAATCTATCCACTGTACGACGAATCGTACTATGTTGATGGGTAACAATGGCATAAGTACTACAGACTCCTTGTGTTGATTGCAATTGACGAATTAAATCTTCTATCACCGTTGAAGCAATAGGGTCAAGTCCTGCGGTGGGTTCATCATATAGTAAAACTTCTGGCCCGTCTGTGAGACTATCAGGATTAGAGATAATTGCTCTGGCAAAACTTACCCGCTTTCGCATTCCCCCGGATAGTTCAGATGGGTACAAATGGCTAATTCCCGATAAACCAACCATTTCTAATTTTTCTTTTACCAGTTCTTGGATACGCGATCGCGGTATCTTTGAATGTTGATAAAGTAAAAAACCCACATTTTCATCTACCGTCAACGAATCAAATAACGCCGCTTGTTGAAACACCATACCAATACTAATAGGATCAGTAATGTCCTCAATTAACCCATCTCGTCGTACCCCTTGGATATAAATTTCTCCACCATCGGGAGCAATTAATCCGGCAATAATTCTTAAAACCGTTGATTTACCAGTTCCAGAAGGTCCAATAATCCCTAATGCTTCCCCGCGATAAATTGTCAAGTCCACATTATCTAAAATTTTCTTCTCACCAAAGGACTTAGAAATACCTTTCAGTTCAATTAATGGTTCATTAGTCATTGGTCATTAGTTATTAAAAATAAGCATCCACAAATTACTGAAAAACCCATAAGATGCTAACTCAAGTCCTCACACAGCTAAGTATAATCTTAGTCCAGGTGAGTAGGGGAGCTTTGACAATCCCAAGACGATATGATTTAATAAATAAATAATATCGATATCGTAAACTTTGCGTAGCCTGTCCGATGACCGCGTAGCAACATCAGTTTACAATCCTCTGTATTTCAACCAGGGGAGATGTCAAGACCCATTAGCACATTACCATTTTCCTGTTACATCTCACAAATTGCTTTTAAAACTTGTAACACTTCAACAGCGCGGGGAAATTCCATAAAATTTAATAACGGCATCAAGTAATAAATGGGCGGATTACCTTGTTCAATATAAATAAACTGATAAACTCTGCCATTAGTTGTTAAACCCCAAACCGATGTTTGATGATTTAAACCTTTATAAGCGTAGGTCAGCAGTTGTGGTAAACCTGTGAAAATATCAATTTGACTATTTTTTGATTCAATTAAAAGTATCCATAAATATAGTTGGGACTGGGTATGTTTAGCTTTACTCACAGCTAAAATATCCATCCTCCCTCTCACGGTGGTATCCTCATCTTCAACTTCAATATCAGCAATATCTTCTTCTAGGCGAATTTCCATGGGATAGCGATAAAAGCCAGCTAATCTCAACAACGGTGCAAGTACCAAAAACTTTACCTGACCTTCCGAAACCTTACCTGCTGTCAGGTACTTATCAAAGTCATTCTGAAGCTGTTTCAAATCCTGGTGTTCTACATCTGTGATCGGTTCCAGGGATAAAAGAGGAGAAAATAAACCATCGTAGTGTTTTTCAAACCCAAACAAACGCTGAACATCCTCTAGAGACAAATTACTAGCATTAACAATTGTCATGGATTTTTGCTGAATGTGAGCCAGGAATACTAAAATTATAGTAGGTTAGGTTAATGTTGATGGACCTTTTCCAGTAACCACATAGAAGCAACAATACCAACAAAATGAGCAGCAATACCATTAATATTAGCCACCAGTATAAATACATCCAACGCTCGAATAATCTTATTAGGATTAACAATTGCCACTCCAGGGGGTTGAGATACAACCTTTGCCACCAACACACTCACACTGCTTCCAGCACCTAAAAGAGTCAGCAGCATCCCCACCAAACTGATCAAAATACCCATGCGAATGGTTGTAATTGTATCCGCTTTACTTGGATGCAGAGTAGGATTAGGATTGTCTAAGCGTCTGCCTAGGCGCGTGTAACGAAAATCCCAAAATACACCGAATAATAATAATAAAACTCCAATTACAGCCCAAAAAACACCAACTCCCAGTCCGGGATTTGATTTATCGGCAAAATCACGACCAGTAGAAGCAAATAATAATAATAAGCCAGAAACCAGCGCCAACGCCAATTGTACCCATAACATCATCCATCCTGTTAGACGAATTTGATTGGCAATTTTGTGCTTAGATGTTCTTAAATGCGATCGCACTAGCGATCGCACTTCTGTTTCTGGCTCCATATAATTTCTATAATTTGTATAATTTGTTTGATAATTTGTTTGATAATTTGTTTGATAATTTCCATTTCATTTCCTTAGCCCCATACTAAATATTAGTTTCCCAGTTCATCCCCCAGACCCCCCCACAGACATAATTACACTGCTCACTAAAAACTTCAGCAACTATCCAACCCGTCCATAACGTGCAGTTAAACAACTAGCCCCATCTGCTTGATTACACAACCAAGCCCACATCTGATCACCAAAAGAAAAATGCCACCATTCTCTAGGATTACGTTGAAAACCCGCTTTTAACATCACATCATGCAACAATTGCCGATAAGCATGATATTCTCCTGCTTCCGGGTAATCACTATAGGCATAATAATTGGGGTGCGATCGCTCTGACAACTCATCAATAGGCGAACCCATATATACCACCTTCCCCGTATCATCCACCAGAGTCACATCTACAGCGGCCCCGGTACTGTGGGGAGGAGGAGTATTTTCATCCCAACTCGGTACAGCCCAAATTTCATAAACCGACTCCCAAATCTCTTGGCGTTGTAGTGGTGATAACTCAGCCTCAGTCAGGCCCTGTTCTTGTAACGCCTGAGCATAAGTGTAGTCTACCATAAACTGCTGCACACCCACCGGACGATAGGCATCAAAAATTTGGATATACCAACCAGAGTAAAGACACTGTAAGTAACTTTGCGCTTCAATTAAATGCTCAATCACACCCTGGCGGAGATAATAAGGTGAATATTCCCCATAATTTGCACCAAGTTTTTCATAAGCATGGGGGGATTCCACCGCAAAAAATTTCAAAGGAATAGCCACAAGCGGTTCACCGCATTCTACTATCGGTATTTCGTGATAAGGCCGCATCAAATTAATGTAACTCACTAGATTGAGAAGGGCTATATCACCCTTTGTTTTTTAATAATTTAACCCACTCAAACAATCTTATAGCATTCCTTAAACACCTAAGATACCAATGACCAATGTAAATGCTTTTCTTGTAGCGGGAGAATACTTCCACTGCGCCCAGGACAAGTCCTGCTTGCTGCTGAATATATCCCGCCCCCTAATGATGTACCTCACTTGGGCAAAATTCGCTGTCATCTGTATTACATAAACATATATAGTATAAGTACTTCCACAGGGTTTGAGCGAGAGTTGTCAGCCCTCCAGGAATTCAAGTATTAATCTCATCGTTTTTAAAAACTATATTTTCACATCCAAAAAACCGCCACATATTCAGTGCAATTCAATATTTCACCCACAGCAAATAATATTTAACTGTACTTTCTTAACCTATCCTTAACCTATTCTTAACCTATTCTTGTTATCCAGCCTACATTTATCATTTAATAAATCGTGAAATACTTGTACAGTAAGCATTATAGTTATTAATATTAACATTAATAAACACAGAATTTCAGAGGCTAAAAATCGCAGCTAAAAAAATTGCAAACAAAGGTAGACAAATCCAATTAGGTAAGCTAATATATATATGGTTAGCTAAACCAAAGGCGCATAGCCATAGGTCATAAACAAAAGACTATTCAAAATCCATCAGCATCTCTAAGTTAGATGTTTTCCAACAAGAGCAACCAATCATCAACCTCCTCCTTAACCAGAGGTAATAGGATGATGTAGCTCTGCTATGAAGCCATTAAGAAGCCATTAAATTATCCATTCAAACAACCTCTACTTTAGTTATCAGGAGACAACCATGTTTAGCATCACAACTTCCCTAGCAGCTCAAGAAATCCCCCAAGAAATCCCCCAAGAAATCCC